>ULRW01023921.1_pt1 | contig 45984 bp, 35 predicted proteins | sample 1955581 | NCBI WGS metagenome assembly ULRW01 (sample SAMEA4835687, study PRJEB28245) | human gut metagenome | biome: gut microbiome; material: fecal sample | place: Denmark | collected 2008 | reverse complement strand
CTCTCCTTGGGAGAGGGGACGGGGGTGAGGCCAAACCATCCTTCCCTTTCGTTCTCCTCCGGATCCGTCCGATACACGGCGTTGGCATACGCATCGCCCTGCTGGTTATACGTCAGTCGGAAGTTCGTTGCCGGCCTTACGTTCACCTTCCGTCTCTTCAGCTTATAGGGTGGAATCATCATGATCACCTTGAATCCTCCGTTCGCCTTTCCCTTGTTACTATATTGTCCGTACACACCCACTGTGCAGTGCCTGAAGTGTCTCATCACCTCTGCCACCGCCCCGTAGTCCTCGTACAGAAACCGTCCGCCTCTTGCCCTGAACTGCGTGTTCCAGCGGTTCAGATACACATTCGCACCCACCAGTGCGATCACCCGTTCCGGCGTGCTGGCAGCCCATCCCGTAGCCATCGAGCAGAAACCCGTCAGGCCCGCCTGTGCCTCCAGTGCCAGTGCCCGGTTCACCACGTACATGCCCTTCGCATCCACGCCGTAGCGTTCGTCGTCAAACAGACCACCCGTCACCCTCAGGTACCACCGTTCCCCCCAGTGCGCTTCCTTCGACAGGGCCGCCATGTTCAGCCTCACCCGTTTGTAGTACGCCCCATACTGGTTCACCACCGGTACCATCGCCTGCGCCGTCGCCTGCCATCCTTTTCCCATGTTCCATTTCACGCCCGGCGTCAGGTTTATCAGAAAGTCATACACCCTTCCGTTATGAAACAGATCCTGGTAGTTGAAGTCCACCCCCATAAACAGGTCCACCTGACCCGCCGGGATGGCCGGTTGTGCCACTGCTGTCATCCGGCATACCCCCGCCAGCACAGCCACGATGCAAACCAGCCTTATCAGTTCCTTCCTCATGCCTTTTCCTTCGGTTGCTTCTTGCTCCTTCTCCATTCTCCCCACAGCAGTCCGGGCAGTGTCGACACAATGCCCCAGCAACGTTTCAGCTGCTTCTTCGGTTCCTTGTAGATGCGGTGCACAAACTCCAGATGATGCTTCACCATCCATTCCGGCGCCCGCTGCACGTCCGTTCCGCTGTAGAACTTGAAGGCAGCCCCCACCGCTATCATCACCCCCCGTTTCAGGTGCGGCTTCAGCTTGCTCATAAAGATCTCCTGCTTCGGTGCTCCCAAGGCCACCCATACGATGTCCGCCCCGTCCTCTTCGATGGTGCGTGCTATCTCCGGGTAGTCAAAGTCCTCCACCTTTCTGAAGGGCAACTCTATGAACTTCATCCCTTTCACCTCCGGGTTCATCTCTGCCAGCCTGTTCTGCAGCCCGTCCAGCGTCTCCTGCGAAGTCCCCATGAACATCATGCGATACTTCCGTACCGCCACGATGTCCCTGAAGATCTGGCTTCCGCAGTACTGTTCATACCTTTTTCCATAGATCCACTTCAGGTACAGCGGCACATAGCTACTGTCGCAGATGGCGAACATTCCCCCGTTCACCACCTTCAGGTATTCCGGGTTCCGGTTTGCGTGGTCCAGAATCACTCCGTCCGCCACGCAGATGTAGTCCGCCTTTCCTTCCTTCACCTGCCGGTCGATGCGTTCCCACACCGCCTTGCGGTCAAATTCATATCGGATGTTGAAATACGTTTGCATATCGTAATTTGAGTTGTTAAAGTCGTTTGAGTATTAGAATGTTATCAGTTAGTATTCTGACCTAAAAGATAAAAATAATGATATGTATTTATGATAAAAGTCAAATGGTTAGCTATTTATCATTATAACCCTCTCTTTGATTTAAAAGTATAGTTAAAGCCAATTAATACCCTTATAGATTTTATGGGACCTTCAAGAGGAAATGATAAATATGGATTTACCATTAAATTCCTGATATGAAAATTCAATCCGGCATTCAGCCTTTCTTCTTTTTGTCTATATTCCGGGATCGTAGAATAGAAAGCCAAGAAATCTATTTCAGAGTTTAATCTGCAGGATGCGCCAACTTTGTAGAAAGTTTCATAATGAAAATAAGAATCATAATGAGGATTTATTGTTGCATAAATACTCACGGGACCAGCAATTGGTGTCTTTGCACTGATTTTAGTTCCCAGATTATAGAATGTTCTATTATAGGGCGTTCCGTAGTATATTTCTCCTTTTACAAATGTATTCGCTGCTATCGGATGACAATAGGAAAAGATACCGCGAAGGTATTGAGTTCCTATTTTAGCAGAGAAAATACTATGTTCCAATCCTATTGAATATCTGTCTTTCAGTAAGTAGGATATATTGGCATATTTTGAATCTCTTAATCCGATATTAAATTGTGCCAACAAGTTACAGCAGAACCCGGATAAAATCAAAAGTAATAACAATTGTTTTTTCATAACTTTTCTTGGATTTTTTCTGTTAGAACCTCGTATCCGTAATCATTCAGGTGTATGCCGTCCGAAGAGTATTCCGGATTAAGTGACCCATTCTTATTCATATCTTTATACGCATTTATATAGATAACATTAGCTTCCGACTGTTTCAGTTCGGCTTCTATCTCTGTATTGACTTCGGCTACCAGCTTTAAATAATCTACACTCCATTCACCTTCAATTATATCGGTGGGTAATATGGAATAAACAAACACGTATTTTCCTTGCAGCTTCTCGATAGCATCGGCATATCTTTTGGCATAACTACTTGCCGTATATTCTGTCCCGATTAAACCTATATCATTAATGCCACTCATTACTACAATATTTTTGCCGGAGAATTCTCCTTGACAGCTTTCTATGTATTCAATTCCACTTCTGGCAACTCCCATATTATGAGTGATATAATTGGGGAAATAATAGCCTAAATCCCATCTTGTGATATGTGAGTCACCGACAAAATATAGTTCCTGTATATGCTCTTCATTGTCAGTGCATTGGACAAAACTTATGATTGGGATGATAAGAAGAATGATTGATATCAGTCTTTTCAAAATCATAATTATTTTTTATTGGTGAATTTTAGCCTTTAAATAATCTACGATGCGAAATACGATTATAGAGCCTGTAATGGAAATGGCAGTCGAACATGCTATATAAACAGCCATGAACCCCACAGACTCTATCTTGTAAGGATGCAATTTCATGAATATCATAGCTATTCCCTGAATAAAGAACATGTGTATCAGATAGATATGAAAGCAGTTCTTAGAAATACTTATCAGGGTGTTTTTTATGATTGACTGATATGATAAAATCCGTGCTAATCCATACATGGCTGGTATAGAACAGAAACACAAAGCTATGTAGGCAATATGCTGTGGAGATATGAATATGCTTACAGACAGTAGGATGAACAGAAACAGGCACCATCCTCCTGTTACCTTTAATAGTTTAATCTGATTTCTAACAGTCTTAAAATGCCATGCAGTCATTATCCCCAACCAATAGAATAGAAAATAGTTCGTTAGGTAGTCAATGCATAAAAACTGTATCCGGATAGGATTAAGGTAGAAGTATAGTCCAATGAATAAGATCAATATTTCCAATTTACCACCTATCTTCTGATATCCCATCTTGCACAAAGGATAAATAGCATATAAAAGAAACAACAGATAGATATACCATAAAAATGTTGATGCAGACTGTTTGGGTGAAAACAACAGAAATAGTATATTCTCGGGAATGATATCAATGCCTTCTTTTACTCCTGTCAGCAGTGTTACCAATATACCTATACAGATATAAGGAAGGAAAAACTTGTGAAATTTCTTACTGGTATATATTCTGTAAGGTACTTCTTTATACGAATATGCAATCAGAAAACTTGATATAAAGATAAAGAAGGGCATGTGGAATGAATAAATATAGTAATGTATGGAGTGATAAATAGCAGGCATAAAGTCTAACAAATGATGTCCAAAAATAACCCATAACATGGCAATGCCTTGCAATAAGTCAACACTTACTAATCTACTCTTATTTATTGAGCTTTTATTATTTTTATCCATTATCTTTATGTAATAGATTTTTTAATAATCTATTCCACTTTTGGTAAACAGTTTCTGTAGAATACTCTTGCTGTAACTTCCGGAAAGCCTTTTCTCCCAGTTCTTCTACCATTTCCGGTTGTTCCCAAAGTGTAGCAATCTGTTGTTCCAAGTCAGCTATATCATTCGGAATAAATAACCGTCCGATAGCCTTTTCTCCTTTCCCGATGATTTCCGTAAATCCTCCATGATCCGGTCCAATTGTCGGTTTGCCATATTGGGCAGCCTCTAGAATAGACATGGGGAATCCCTCATACCAACGGCTTGCCATGACGCAGAAAGCCGCATGCTTATAAAATTCTGCCAATTCGTTTCCGCTGAGATATCCTGTCAAAGAAACATTTTCGGGTAAGATGCCAAGCTGTTCCTTGTCACGTAAAGCCCCAGCCAGTCGGAATTCTATTTCCGGATGCCGGCGTGCCACCTCCACAATCATATCTACTCCTTTTTCTCTGCTCAGCCTTCCGCAGTATGCCACATAGCCCCCTCGTATCTTCTCATAATTTGTAGGTGCCTCCACTGCATTGGGAATTACCGTCATTCTATCTTCACGAAATCCTGCTTCTATCAGCTTCTTCTGTTGAAAGTCTGTGATGCAGGCAAACTTATCCACACACTCACTGTATGCCTTGTTCAGTCTTGCTACTGCGTTGCGGGCTGCATAGCCCACCGATTTCAGCAGCGAATGTTCGCAGTTATACCGTATACATCCCCATTCATTCCCTTTTTCTAAGCACCGTTCACAAGGCTTTCCATCCCGCATGAACAGTCCTGTAGGACAGATCAGTCGGAAATTGTGTACGGTCATTACCACGGGAATTCCGGCTTTCTTGCATTCAAACAGTGCAGCCGGGCTAATGAAAGGGTACAAGTTGTGTACGTTCACCACATCCGGCTTTTCCCGTTGCAGTGCCTCCCGCATGGCTTTCACACCACTTGGGCAATACAGCCCCGCACAGAATCCCCGTATTTTGCCCGTTAGGTTTTCCCGGCTTCCTGCAGTCGTTTGGCGCAGTTGTGCCACTTCATGTCCGTGTGCAGCCCACATTTCCGCCAATCGGTCAACTACGGCTTCTTCTCCAGAGTATTTTCCGTAGTTGTTATGAACGAGCAAGATTCTCATAATTCCCAACCTCCGATTTCTTTAATTTCACGAGCAGGAATACCGCCAATAATTCTATTGGGATATGGATAGGATTTGTTTAGTAAAGAATTTGAAGCAATGACACAATTATCTCGTATAACAGTACCCTTAAGTAGCGTGCAATTTGCTGCAATCCAAACTTTATTACCTATTGTAATAGGTTCGCTATTATTAAATTCTATCTTTTTTTTATCCCAAATCTTATGTGCATCGCTATCCATAACTAAAGTATCCCAACTAAATTGTACATTATCTCCTATTGAAATTTTATGTGTACATACTAAACGTGTTGTACCTGATATCGCGAAATTCTTTCCTACAGTTAATATTCCTTCTGGTTTTACACAGATTATAGCCCCATGTCCAATGTGGGTATCTCCTTTTAAAACAAGTTTTCCTTGTTTCTGAATATCAATAATTGTGTGAACAGAATAAGTGTCAACTGCATCTGCACAATGATATCCTATTCTTATTGTACCAAGAGTGATATTCCCTTGTAATTTTATTCCTCCTTTGTATAAGCTTCGAATGCGAACGTTGTTAGCAATCCAAATGGGTAAATGAATTGCTTCTTTGAAAGGTAAATATCTGAAGTTAAACCAAATAGAGCGTGGCGTAGAAAGTAATCGTTTAAAAATAAAATATGGAGACATAAAATGATGTAAAATAGATTTGATGAATATTGAGAATTGTTTTTTAATAATATAATTGATTAGTGATTAAATTTTAATCTGTTAGGCGTTTGAAATTTTATACATGATATATGTTTATGTAAATTTAATTATATGATATTGATCTATTATTGATAATATATAGCAGCAAGTTAATGTCGTCTTATAGATGAGATCTGTTGAACACTTAAAGGAATAGCAACTAATAAAATAAAAGGTAAAAGTTTGTAATTAAAAGGATTATAGTATAAGCCTTTAATAATTTCATACATAGTCTCTAATTTATCTCCATATCGGATAGCAACAGAAGCTCTCATTTTATGCCAGTGTGATATATACTTTCTCATTCCGCAAGTATGAGGATATTTTTTATATAATTCTACTAATCCTTTACCTACCGGATCTCCCTTATCTTGTTTTCTTGGAGGAAGATTTTTATTGTTATATCCTTCTCCCAAATTATAGATAGCTTGTGATTTTTGAGTATATGCAATGGAGTATTTACAAGCTAAGCGCGCCCACGTTAGTAAATCTTCTCCCGATTTAATACCGACAGGAAAACCACCAATAGATTGTATGGCACTTTTCTTAACTATTACAGCTGACGTCCACAAAGGTGGATGTGAACAACTGGCCACTTCAAAATAATTGGAAAGAATTCCCTTTTCATTTTCGAAAGGTAGCTTACGAATAATAGTGGATGTCACTTTGCCTTGTGTATCCTTGAATTCATAATTGCATGCAAATATATTGCATTCCGAATATTTTAGGGTGAGTTCATATTGGTTTTTCAAATAGTCTGGTTTCCATTCATCATCTGCATCGAGAAAAGCAATGTATTCTCCTTTTGCTTCTTCTATTCCTCGATTACGTGCTGCTGATACACCGGCATTTGATTGATTGATTAGTCGAATACGTGGATCATGTATTTTCCTAACTTCTTCTACACTATGATCTGTAGAACCGTCATTCACGATGACAATCTCAAAATCCTGATATATTTGTTTTAGTACTGTTTGTAGGGTAGAAGCAATACTTTGTTCTTTATTATATAAAGGAATTATAATTGAAATCATTGAATAATAAGTGATTTATAAAGTTTATTTTTGATAATTAGAATTTATCTACCACCTGTGATAATAAGGTATGTTTTATTGTACATATTTTTTAAAAACTTTCCTCCTGTAATACACAATGTAATAGTTGCAATAGGAGCAGTTATATAAATAATAATTATAGAGTTTGGGGATTTTTCTAATATAGCTAATAATATATTTTTGATGATTGTAAGTATGGGTTCATGGGTCAAGTAGATAAAAAAAGAATATGACAATAGCCAACTTAAAATATACTTCTCAAATTTATTATAAAATAAATCGTATAGAAGCCAAATACAGCATACTCCTATTAGAATACCTAAACAATGAAAATAATATAAATCACGGTGACAAGCATTAAATAGAGCTATAATAAACCATATTATTAAAATTAAAATGCTCCATCTGCTTTTTATTTTATATTCTAAAAAACGTCTCTGATAACATCCCAAATAAGCACCTGTTGTAAAAAAGAAAATAGCTTCAATAGTAATAATATATTGGATACCTGATATCCAGAGGATAAACAGACAAAAAATTAGCCATACTTTTATTTTTTTCAATCCATAATAGATACAAGGTGATAAAAGAGTTAGTATAAACAAATCTCTTAAAAACCATAATTGATAGCATCCGATAGGTTGAAAAAGAAGTGTGTATAAACATTCTGATAATGATAAATTAGCAATTTGTTTGTATGATTGCGTAGTTATAAATTGTTGAGTTACATAGACGAATATAAATCCCAATCCACTAAATATTAAATAGGGGATGAGTAAAGATCGTATACGCCGCTTGATTTTGGAATAAAAAAGTGATCTGTCAAAGTTGTTTATGTTCCTAAAATAAAGTACTCCTGAAATTAGAAAGAATAATGGAACCGCTGTACGAGTTATTTCTTGTGAAAAATAATATTGTATAATTGAAACAATATTTTCTGAATCCATGGGTATATAGGCATGTAAATACACGACCATAACCATGGATATAAAAGAAAGAATTTTAAATTTATTGCTAAGATAACTGTCCATCTTTTGCTAAATCTATGAATTTTAAGAAGAAACCTGTAAAAATGAATGGATTGATGAGTGATGTCATGGAATGTGATACTACATTATCAAATCCCATAGAAAAAGCGACTCCAGCTAAACTGGAAATAGCCATTATTCCGGAAATAACAATCCATATATTGGCATGAGTTACCCAAGTGTAATAGAATACTTTAATTATAACACACAGGAAGAAGAAAGCAAGTAAAATAATACTAACATTGCCACAATCGCATAACAATTGGACATAATCACTATGTAACAGTGCTATTGTATTTTCTCGGATAGCTCTTTCTTTTAAAAAGTGTGTTACAGTGCCTAACCCCGAACCCAATATTGGATCGGGATCATGATATTTTTTGAGACATAAATTCCATAAATAATCTCGCCCTGAAGTTTGAATATTATCTAAACGTAATCCGTCACCGGCTATTATAGCTTGTGCCCCGACTTTTCCCGCATTAGTACCAAAGAATTTTTCATTAATACTAGGAATAAACAATATAGAAGCAATAAAACCGGCACCAAGTACTATTATGAAAGGAACAGATTTTAGTTTATATCGAAAGAATGCGAAAAAGCAAGAAACTAAAGCTATGCCTCCTAACCCTGTTCGTACACTTTCTAATATGGTAGATAATAGTAACCAAGCTGCAATCCATAGTCCGATTCGCTTGCCTGTTATCCAGTACCAGACCAAAGGCACAACAAATAGTGAAGTAAAATAGTCTGCTAAACCTGCATAAGTCAAGAAAATGCCATTACCGAATGGTGAATAGTAAAACCAAGGCATAAATACAGCACTAAAACCACCAATGATAAAAGCATAAATTGCACATGTTTTTATTGTCGCCTTAGAAAAGTAGAATAAGTCATAATGACTCTCTATGGCGCTATATCCCAACCATAATGATAGAATAGGAATTAAATATTTGATTAGAAGAGTAAATGTGTCAATAGTGATATCAGCATAAAAACATGTAATTATAAGCCATGAATAGAAAATTAAGTAACTACCAGCTATTAAGTCTATTTTTAGTTTAATTTTTTTTATTACCAATAGATAAATCAGTATCGCAAAATATACACCATATTTTAGAAGCGAAAATTGACCTAAAAAGACTGGGGCTGTACAAACAATGAATGTCAAGAAATACATCTGAGCATTCATTTGGTATGAATAGCCTGCTTTATCCGGCAAAGCAAACAATCGTTTATTCGAAAAGGACGGTTTGAATATAGTTATCGCATAGAGAGTGAAAACTACCAGTATAATTAAATTTATGATTGTACTCATTCAAACTTTTTATATAAGTTATTAAATAATTGACAGAAACGTTCGAAGCTGAATCGCTGTACGTACGTGGTTGCTTCGTTGGAAAACTGTTTCCAAAGGGCTGGCTGTTCTATCAATTTATTGATTTGGGCAGCCAGATCTTCTACCTGTTCCGGTTCGTGAAGCAAGCCCACTTCTCCATCCCGTACCACTTCCGGTAAACCACCGGTGCGAGCAGCTACAACTACGCAACCATGTGCCATACCTTCAATGGCTGTCAGTCCGAAACCTTCGCTGCGTGAAGGCATCAGCAGGATGTCTATGCGGTCGTAGTAGCTTGATAACTTCTCCTGTGGTTGTCGTCCTGAAAATTCTACAGTTTCTTTCAATCCAGCTTTATGTGTCTGCTCTTCCATCTGTTTGCGTAAACTTCCGTCACCTACTATCAGCAGTTGCATTTCAGGGTGACACGCTTGTACTTGTGCAAAGGCAGGTATTACCAAATCCATTCCTTTGATGCTTTCCAAACGGCTGACTACGCCGATTGTCAGTGGTCGGTTCTGGCTTTTGGCTTGTCGGGATATGGAAATACCCGCAGGTAGAGCATTGTATATCGTGAAGTGATTCCGTTTTTTCAGTTTTGTCCGTTCTGTATATAGATGGGATGTACCGAAAAATGAGCGTTCCGCCAACTCTGTAATGCAGGTAAATGCCCGTACACAATGTTGCTGAATGAAGTGTACTAGTCGCAGGCTGGGATAAATGTCGGCTGCCGTATGCGCGGTTGCTACGATCTGACGCATTCCTAGCAGGCGTAAAAGTAAAATTGGAATCGCTCCCGGTGCCATGTATTGTACGTGTGCCACTTCCGGCCCGTATTGTTTTAATACCCTCCGAAGCCCTTTGTAGAGGAAGATGATTCCTTTCCAACCTCCGATGCGTGTTCCGTCTTTACTTAGACAAACTACTTCACTTCCTGCCTGTTGGAATCGGATAACCATCTCCGGACTATATTCAAAATAGCATATAGTGACGATTTGATGCCCGCCTGTAGCTAATGCCCGTACCAAGTTGAGGGTCTGTATTTCTGTACCTCCTGTTAGCAGACAGGGGATGCATACCAATACTATCATCGCTGAAAACGTTTTTTAATTTTATGCAAGTAATAACAGATAGTCGGCATAGGGTCACGTCGATTGAAATTGATAAAGCAACGAGTTCGCATAAAGTCTTTCAACCATGAGCTTAATGAAACATCTCCGTTTTTTACATACAGAAAATCGATGGAATAGTTCATCATGTATGTTTTTCGTATACATTGCCAGTTAATCTTGTGACTTGGATTTACATAAAAAGCATGTAGATTGGCTCCTGCTACAGTAGATGCATACGCCAACCCCTCATTGCGAAAGTTTACTTCCATGAAGTAGTTCTTATCCCCTCTATGCAAAAATTCCACACTGAAAGGTCCGTAATAACCAGCATGTTTTAAAAATCGTTCCAAACCGGGAATGTTGATGTCCAGTTCTTTCAGTGGAAGGAACAACCCGTAAGCTCCGGCTCCTATTAAATAAGGGTAATGTCTGATTTTCCGTACAGCACCGGATATATAAACCCTATTTTCTGTTCTTACTCCGATGCAGTCCAGTTCATATTCTTTGTTGATAAACTCCTGAAGAATAAAATCCTTGCAATGACTTTCTTCTTTCAACGCAGATTCCAACTCCTGGGTTGTTTGGCAAATGTGAATATCACTTTTTTCTCCTTTTGTACTGTACAAGGGTTTCAGAAGAATGGGATAATCAATACTGATAGAATCAATCTGATCTGTTCGATGGAAAATTTGCGAACGGGGAACGGTTAGCCCGCATTGCATTGCTAACTTGCATTGTTCATCCTTATTAAATAAAGAGCCAATATGATTCCCTTTAGCCGGGGTCCGGAAATAGGAAGCAAGCATTTGCTCTTGGGAATCAATATAGACAGCTGCTTCATCGAATGTACAGATAATGGTCTTTTCTCCTTCCGAATCTTTCATTTTTTCTAAAATAGGAAGGCATTCACCGATTGATCGGATATGCTGCACCCGATTTTCTTTTAAATATTTGCTTTTTGCTACAAAGCAAGTGTCTTCTTCACATTTTAAGATTAAATGCTGTTCTATCCCTGCTTCGCCTAAACTGCGGACAGCACTTAAGGTATTGTGTGTAGAATCACCAATAACAATGGCTATATGTCTGTTGGTATTCATGAGTTAGCTTTGAAATAAAGTTCACAATTCCATTGATTTGCTTTTACAACTAATTTTGGCAATACGCCGCTCCACGGTTTTCCACAGGGTGCAAGTGGTTTTGTGTATGTATCAATGGCTTTTAATTTCAATTGGTGTTCTTTCTGATTCATTTTGAGTAGGAATGCATTTTTCCAATCAATGTTCCATACATTGTAGTACCAGAACCAGACACAATATTCGTACAACTGGATCGGAGTAGATTTCGTTCGGATGATTTCTCTTACTATATTTCCAGCTTCTATATGGTCGCTCCATCCCTCACCCTTGTGCGGTATGAAAATAGCATCTGGAGATATTTTATCAATTAATGTTTGTAGACGTAGAGTTTCAGATTTATTGAATGAAATATTACCGTCCGGATAATCTAAAAAATACAGCTGGTTAAGTGGTAGTCCTAATTTCTCTGCCGCTTTTCGTGATAAATTACGACGAGAGTCGATAAGTGTCGATTCATTGACACGGCAACAACTTTGATGGCTTTTTCCACCTCCGGATAAAATGATAACATGCACTTGTTTTCCGTTTTCAATCATGTGTTGTATAAGGCCGGAACAGCCTAAGACTTCGTCATCAGGATGGGGAGCGATTATTAAAGCTTTATGAATTTTTGATATAACAAAAAAATCTATTCTTTGACATTTCTGATGAATATATCCGATACGGAGGATTCGTCCTAGTTGTTTGATTTCCTTGATGTTTTTCATCCGATTAAAAATTTACCAATACGACATTTTAATAATAACCAAGTCATTCCCCATGATATAATAAATGCTATACTTGCGAATGCAAAAGGAAATAAATAAATATGATTTTCAGCCCAAGAAGCTATGGGGAATATCCGTTGGGCGGTATTAGATAGCATATACATTTCAAGCCAGTTATGGAATATATATATTCCAAAGCTGCATGAACTGATAGAAATTAATAGCGGGCTGATAGACAATTTTTTCCACGGTATTAATCGTGCAAAATACCAAATACAGATGATAGCAATTGTGGATGCAATCATGCCATGTATGGTGTTTTTCCCATATTCAGAATAAAGTAAAACTCCAGTAATAAAATACACTGCAAAACCTACATAAATTAAATGATATTGTTTTATGGCAAGGAATATATGCGATTCATAATGTTTAATGATGTATCCTAAGTAAAACCAATAGTACCATTTTGTTACATTGTATAACCCAAAAAATGTGGGTAAGAATTTGTCAATTAAGGCTAAAACGAAAAATAGTAATAATACACAAATCTCTATGCTTTTATTATGCGAAACAATGTAATGAAGAGCATAGGTAACAATAAAGCACCAGAATAACATTGGTAGATACCACAAATGCCAATATCCACCTATATAAAATGGAGCCAGACTTATATTATTTGTAGTAATCATAAAAAATGCTGTAAAGAAATAGTATGGTATTAAAAGCCTTTTGGCTTTTTGCCAGGTTAAGTTGATAAATGAACTATATCTTTGTTTAAACAATTGTCCACAAAATAAATAACCGGATATTACGGTGAATAATGGCATCGCAATATTTATTAGATAGGACTGATTAAATAGTTCATATTTATCTTTGTATTCTAAAGCGATATTTGCTGGTAAATGGCTCGCATGTGTCATTCCATAGGCATGGAAGAATACAACTATTATGATTGAAATAATTCTTAGTATTATAATGTCAAATTGTAGTAATTTGTTCATGATATAATTGGTGAATATTGTCAAAATTGAAAAGCTTATTTTAAGAACAGTTTAGTGAATTTCCTAATATTCTTATAACCAACAATCTTGTATATTATTAATTTTATTTCGGTTAACCATTTCCTTCTATGAGGTACATGAAAATTGTTGCAATATTCAAGATATATTTTTTTTGATCCTATTATTTTTTTTGATGAGAATAGTTTGAAAAAATAATAATAGTCATCTTCAATCTTTGTAATTAAATTTAATTCTTCTGGAAAAGTGTCCTTAAAATGTCTAATTTTTCTCTCTGCTGAATGTAATGTTGAAAGCAAATGAGGTTCATCCATTTCTGCAGATTGTGAGGAACCACTTCTCTCTAAATATAGATATTGTCCAACAGAAGATAGCATGCCTTTTTGAGTAGTCCATAAGGTTTCGCAAAAGAAAAAACTATCTTCGTAATATTCACCAGCAGGAAAACGAATATTACTTATAGAACTCCATCTATATATTGTTCCACAGCATAATCCCGATAATTTCCTCTCATAAAAATAGGATAAGAAGTCTTTTCCGTTTACAATTTGGTTGGTGGAAATTTCATAGTGATTGTAATCTTTTGTGTTTTTTTTTCGATTTCCATATTCATCAACTCGTATAACAGGAAATGAAACCCAGTCTAGCTCATTATCTTCAATTAGGTATTTTATGTTTTTATCTAAAGTATCATAGATTAGTGTATCATCTCCATCTACAAATGTAACATAATCTCCACTAACTAATTCAAGAGCTGCATTTCTAGCTCGTGCAGTACCACCGTTATTTTGATGTTTGGCAACAATACGATTATCTTTTTGAACTAAGGATTGTATTATACTCCAAGATTTATCAGTACTGCCATCATCAATGATTATTATTTCAATATTACTATAGGTCTGTTGAAGTAATGATTGAATACATTTAGTTATGTATCCTTCTAAATTGAAAACAGGGATAATTATAGATATTTTAGGTGTATTATTTAGCATATTTCATTAGCATAATTCATTAATTAATCATTAGTGACTCTTTTGTAATTTTTCCATAGACTTTTGATATTCGTTCATCTATAGTTGTTCCTTTGAAATCTATAAAAGTATCTTTATTTTTTATATCCATTGCTGCGGTTGAACTAATAGTAACTATGATTTTAAACTTTATACCTAAAAGATCAAATAGCTGGAATGGAACGGCTTTATCCATTATTACCGCATGCGGAAAATATTTTTGGTATGGCGTATTTTCTCGTGGGTGTGGTTTAATAATAATATTTTCTTCTTTGTATGGTTGTATCATATCTCTATATAATTGTATTTGCTCTTTTTCTGTTAATCCACAATCTTTAGCAATAGGCTGAGTTAATAAGATAATTTCTTTTGTTAACATTATTTCAATATCTTGCTTTGTGAGATTAAAACATCTTAAAATGTATTCTTGCTTTTCTTTTGTGGATTGCCTCCACAATTTAGGAAGGTTGACAAATTCTATTTTATGTTGTATGCGGCTGTCTTTTAAAGATTTTGTCAGTATTATTTTTTTGCATTTATTGTTATATCCAAATTCATTACAATATATGTCTCCCAAAAGTAATTTGTGTATTTTGCTATGTTTTTGTTTATGGGATATATTTGGTATTTGATAATTTAAGCTTCCATCTTCTATTAAAGTGTATTTTTTTCTACCAATAATAGACTGTATTCCATATCCTTGATCAATACCCCAAATATCACTAAAAAGAAGATATGGCCATCGTAATATATTATATAAAGGGATGAAAATATAACAAAATTGTACTATTCTCCAGTGAATTTCGTCATTCCAACTGATATTAATTACATGATGTTTAAAATGTGATCTAACACTGGGATGAATACCTTTATTAGTAAAAAAATAATAAGTCCGTTTAATAATAGATAAGTCATTTACTATCAAATAAATTAATAAGGACCAAAGTGAACCAGTAACGAAAACTCTCGGTTTTATAATTGTTTTTTTCATATAAAACTTATCAAATACATTTTTTGAATTGATGAGAGGTAATATTATTCCAAAGCTTATTTATTTTAATAGAAGAGTTATAAATGTAGAAAGAATGAATACTCTAATAGCGTTTAAATAAAGTGTTCAGTTTTATCTACCATTTTATTCGAATTTAATGCTAAATAGTAAAAAAGCATTGTTCCGCAATAATATATGACTACTTTTTTAAAGGGAATGAAATTAATATCGAAAACAAAAGTTCATTTTAATGAAACTTTTAGTTGATGAATTCGATGTACTTTTTGTAACATATAAAAATTAACATCAAAATCTAGTAAAAAAGAATACAGAACTGAACACTTTAACATTTTGATATGTTTTATTTATCATTAATGATATATGGATCTATTTGAGATACACTTTCATCCATATCTAGCCAAGCACGGGCACAAGCTAAATCAAGCCCATCATCAATATCACATCCTGTGCGTTTATTAACCAAAAATTTATATGGATGTCTTCCATGGAAATATGACCATTCTATCATTTTCTCTCGTGGAGCCATTAATATTCCATCAGTTACAAAATATAAAGTTGGAAGTTGCTGGCTTGGAACATGTTTTAAGCCTAATTCATAATTTAACGGGCCATCTTCATTCCATATATATCTTTTAAAACTTTCTACGCTCATAAGGGAGTCATATCCTTGCTCTAAAGCTGGATAGTAAGCTGCTATTGCTTCTCTATAATCTTTAGGAAAGACAAGTGGGGAAGTACACGTTGCCCATAAAATGGTTTCACCATCTACGCTTTCAGCAATATGCTTGACAACTTCTCCGAAAGTTTTTGTCTTTTCATCGCAATATTCAGGAGCTCTTTTATGTATATCTGCTCCTGCACTTTTAGCCATAGCTAACATTAAATCAGAGTCTGAAGATACCACAATACGAGTTATTTCTTTCACTTCTTGCAGTTGATGAATTTTGTTGATTAATAAATTAGTACCCGCAAAAGGTGCTACGTTTTTATTTTTCAGTCGAGTGCTTCCTGCACGAACTGGAATGACTGCTGTAATAGTTTTCATTATTTATCGGTTTTTAATATATGGTTATTTGTAAATTTAAATATTATTTATTGGCCTATTATGAAATTGTGATTTTATTGATAAATCTTTTTGTAAAACGTCTCATTCCTTGGGAGGTAATATACATAAGAAGGTAACTACTTATAGAATATAGTGAGGTGATTATTATTGCATATAATATCCAATTTATAAATGAATTTGGTTCTATTATGTTAAATTCCTGTGTAAAATAGGAAATAGATATCCACGGAAACAGTATAACAAACAAGAACTTTATCCAATTAGCCCAATATACTAAAATATTTTCATGAAATGCTTTTTTGAATAAAAAATATGGTTTCCAAATGCCTACAATTAAAATTTGACTTGTGATTCCTCCTAATAAAACTCCTTTTAATCCATATATGCTACCACAAATTATAGCTATACTAAGATTTATTATTATCTCTGCGATGGATGCCCAAATATCATAAAATAATCCATACCCATATATAAATTGCATAACACCTCCACGTGTATAACTTATGAAAATATTAATTGTAATTAAGATTAGTATCTGATGATCCAAAATATATTTTGAATCTAACCAAATTGCAATAAAGGGCTCAATAAGCATGTATATATCGAAACTAATTATTCCACCAATTAAATAACGAATACTTAAAAGCTCCCAAAATACTTTTTTTGTTTTATCAATATTGTTTTCTGCTATAAGATTACCTATACTAGCACTAGTACTTTCGAGAAAAGTATTAATAAATTGAGAAATTTTATCTGTAATGATTGTGTAGTTACCATAAAAAGCTACAACTTTTAAATTAGCGAAAGCGTATATTAGAAAAGGTGTAGTTTGCCATTGAACTGTTGCACTGATTTTTTGCACAAACAACTGTTTCGTATACTTCATCACCTCCGGATACTTCTTAAACAACAACTTCCCTTGCTTCACCTCACTCCTCAGCCACGGATAAACCTGATTAATCTTCCAATTAAGAATGAACGAGTAGATAATGCCAAATGCTAACTCGATAACTACCCACAGGTAATAGCTACCGGTGTAGTAGGCACTCGCCATCTGGATAAGGGTCTTGACAATGGTAGCTGTCTGGAAGTAGGCGGTAACCACATAGTTCTTCTGGTCGGCACCCAGTAGGGTTTGCTTGTAGTTGGCAAAGTAGCCGATGAGCGATGATGCCAGGAAGGCGAAGTAGGCAAAGAAGATGATGCCTAACTCAAACTGGGTGTCGGGGAAGATGAGTGGCAGGAAACAGGCCAAGATACAGCCTGCGCCCAAGATGATGCGCCCGATCCAACGGTACAGGTATCCGAAGACGGAGATGATCTCGTTGATCTTTGCTTCATCGTGGTCGAACAGGGGTTTGTAGAGTACGTATCCGATGGCACTGCCGATACCCAGCTCCGCCAGATTGAGGAAACCCAACAGGTTTTGCAGGGTTCCCGTCAGACCCACAAAGTCGGCTCCCAGACAGTCCAGGAAGATCTTGCGGGAGAAGAAACTCAGTGCCAGTGTCAGAAAGTAGAAAATCAGGTTGACACGGGCGTTGAGCAATGATTTTTTTACACGTGATTCTTGAGTCACTTTGATAGTTAAAAATTAAAAATTAATAATTAAAAGCTTTACTACGGAGGGCTTTAAAAATGAAGAATGAAGAAGTTAAGAAGTTAAGAAGTTAAGAAGTTAAGCCAATACATTGACTATGCTCAACCTTAAACGCTCAACCTTCATTCACCACGGAGGGCACAGAGTTTCGCAGAGTAAAAATCCATGGTTTTCCGTGTCATCCGTGCCTAATTGATTCAACACAGATTACGCAGATTATCGCAGATTAAATAATATTCGTGTATTCTGTTTTATAAACGCTGAACTCTCAACTTTATACCTTCAACCTTCAACCTAAAATACTCATCCTTCATTAGGCATGATTTATTTTACTTCCCATATCGTAACGTCCTTGTGTCGACAAAGCATTTTCAGCTTATCCCTGTCGGGAAATGCGAGTGAGGCGATGCTTAATGTCGGGGGAAGTTCGATAGTTGGTTGTTTTATGTTGACTTGCTTCAACAATGACTGGACTGCAAGGCGGGTGGCCATTTGGCTTTTGAGGTTGTAACGGTCTTGCCAACCGATGACGTTTCGGGAACTTCCTTTTTTCGCCTGAAGGCGTTTGACTGCCATTGCCAGCATGCTCTTCGGCCTTGACGGTATGCCAATCTGAATATGGGTATGTGCCAGGGCAAGTACCCGGGCTTTGCTCTGTGCATTGACGCGAAGTGTGAAGGAGCGGGCGGAAGGTTGGGGATTGGGATTTTCCTGTGCCACTGTTCCGCTGCCTGAGTTTTGTACCTGAATGACTTGGACCTGTCCTTGCTTGATCAGTTCCAAAAGCTGTCGGAAGAAGTCCTGATTGTCAGGATTGGGGGTTATCTGCAAAATGATGCCTTCACTGATCTTCGGTAATTCGACCTGAACGGGCTGTAACTCATGACTGACAACTTGAACAGCGGCTTTCTGTCTTTCCTGAAATTCCTGCCGTTCTTTCCGGACGTTATCGTCGTTGAGCATGGCTTTGACATGATAGGCTATGGAATTGGCTTTCCCTTCTTTCTCCAGACAGACGAAGGGCAGAAGCGAACGGATGAATTTTCTGCTCATAGCCTTCATTTCGTCAATGTCGCCCGACACGTACATGGCACGCATGGCTTTCCAAGCTATATCAGCATTGGTGTTGCAGGTTTCGAGCAATGCGATGTAGTGCTTTGCTTTCGTCATGCTATGGAATTGTGTGGCCAACTCGTAAACAGTTTCGTCTTCGCCGGGATGTACGGTGCGGAGCATTTTCAGATAATCAGTTTTACTCATCGTGTATCGCTGGTTTGAGATTGTATTTTTTTAATCGGTTTTGATATGTTTTGATACTTTTTGAGGATTTATACCGTCGTAGGTGAATCTGTATAGATTTGCACCGTCATCCGGATGACAAGTCAACTTAATGTCGTACTATATAATATAATAAGGTATGAACGAACTAACTTTCAGAATCCGCCCTTACTCCAAAAGGGAGTTGGCAAAACTGTACTTCCCCGACACGGTGAACGAAGAAACGGCTGTGGCAAACCTGCGCAACCTGATGCGGCGCAACAAGGAACTGCTGGACGAACTGCGGCAGGCTCATTACAGGACCTGCGACAGGGGATTCACACCCAAGCAGGTGGGCATCATCGTGAGCTATCTGGGAGAACCGTGACAGGGGTAGGAAGCCGTTAACTAACCACTCCTTGAGCCGTAAGCTTACCAGTAGGGTAAGCCGTTAGTTAACGGGACGACAAGCCGATAGTTAACGGCTTGGAAAGCCCCTGGAAAAGCCGGCCGGAAGGCCCTGACGAAACAATCGGAATGTGAACGAAAGATGCGGAAAGACCGCTTGGAGGGTTTCCTACTTTTGCAGTGTCAAAGGCCTTGACAGCGTAACTAAAATGTTTAACAACTTAAAACTTTATCAACATGGGACAAGCTTATTATGTTCGTAAAATTGATTTGAAAATCGGTCCCCGCAAGGGAGAAACTGTTTACACCGTGCAACCGTATTACTACGGAACCATTACTACCAAACAGGTGGCTAACCAGATTGCCCAGGAATCGGCACTGACTCCGGCCGACGTACTGGGAGTGCTTGAACGCCTTGCCTACTTCTGCCAGACCCACATGTCCTTGGGCTATAAGGTAAAACTTGACGGACTGGGGGTGCTGTATAACGACCTGATCACGACCGGATCGGTGACAACCGAAGAGGAAGCGACCGCCAAGTTGGTGAAGAGTGTACGTCCGGCATTCAACCCTGAGTACACCATCGTGAACGGTAATTTCCGCTATACGTTGCTGCCCGAGAAGAACAGCCTCACCCGTGTCTCCTTCAATGGCACACAGACCGGAGAACCCGAGGAAGATCTGAATCCCGGTGGTGGAACCGGCGGCGGTACTGAACCCGGTGGCGAAGATCCGTTAGGTTAAAGCCTCTCCCCCGGCCCCTCTCCCAAAGAGAGGGGAGAAGGGGGAGGTACAACAGTGAAAATGAAGAGCTGTCTACCTACCACCCCGCCCGTTGGGCACCCCTCCTTCCTGAAGGAGGGGAGTGAGATAGTGTATCTTAATAGGGTTTTAAAATGAAAAATTAAAAAAGATTCACTACAGGGGACAGTTCTTTAATTCATGAAGAGTGAAGAAGTTAAGGAGTTAAAGAAGTTAAGCCAATACATTGACTACCCTCAACTCTAAACCCTCAACTCTAAACTCTTAACCCTCATTTACCATTAATCATTCACCATTAATCATTATTATCAATATGGAGGAAACTAAAAAATTTGATTGGATGAAAATACTGCAGGCCATTGTACAGGCCATTGTGGCTGCCTTGACAGCACTGGGTGTATCTTCATGTATGTCTTATCTTTAAAATTGTTGTTGTAAAATGATACAAGAAACTTTTCCTTTGACTGTAGGCGGGGATGACGTTGCTAACGAACGTACCCTGCTGACAAAGGTGGAAAGTGGAACTTTGATGAATGGGGCGGACTCGGTCCGCTTCATTGTCATTCACTGCTCTGCCACCCGTTGTGACCGTGACTATACGGTGGAACAGCTGATGCGCGACCATAAGGCGCGTGGCTTCCGTACCATTGGTTATCATTTCTATATCCGTCGCGACGGGACTGTGACCCGTCACCGGGGTTTGCTGGAGGTGGGGGCGCATTGCCGACCCTACAACCGTTGCAGCATCGGTATCTGTTACGAGGGCGGATTGAACGAGCAGGGACGTCCTGCCGATACCCGCACCGCGGAGCAGAAAATGCAGCTGATGGAGCTGCTGCTGAAACTCCGTAAACTCTTTCCGCAGGCAAAGATCGTGGGGCACCGTGAGCTTCCCGGGGTGAGGAAGGAGTGCCCGTGTTTTGATTGCGGGGAATACGAGGGAATGCAGAATGAAGAATGAGGAATGAAGAATTAAGGAGTTAAGCCAATACATTGACTACTCTCAACACTCAACGCTCAACCTTTATTCAACGCAGATTACGCAGATTAACGCAGATTGAAAATTTAAAATATCCGTGTGATCCGTGTCATCCGCGTCTAAAAAATTTTTAAACCCTCAACCCTCAACCCTCAACCCTCAACGCTCAACCCTAAACCCTTCTTCTTCACTTTCTCCTTAATCACCGCTTCGAACGCGTGGAGACGGTGGAGGTCGGTGCCCCAGAAGTCGATGAGCTGTTGTTTCTGGAGCCATTCCACTTTCTTCCGGGCGGCGGGGCCATAGGCACCTGCCAGGGAGGAAAGATTCGACTGGAACTTGATGCCCCGTTCCTTCAGGCGGCGGTAGTCGTCGCGGTCCATGTAGCCGTAGCGTTCGGGATGGGCCAGGACAGGGTAGTAGCCGCGTGACTTGATACGCTCCAACGCTCCGTTCAGATCCATCGGCGGGTTGAAGTAACTGGTTTCGACCAGCAGGTGGTTCTGCATCAGGGGCAGGACATCGCCGGCAGCCAGCCGTTCTTCGAACAGGTTGTCGAGCATGTGCTCGGCAGCCAGGTGCAGCCGGACGGGACCGGTATAGGCTTCCTGCAACCGGGCAAAGCACTCGCGCAGGAAAGACGGGCTGTTGGGGATGTCCTCCATGATGTGTGGGGTGAGCCACACGGCAGCGATACCCAGTTCTTCGTAGCGACGAAGGACGGCCAGTGACTCGTCGAGGCTTGGCACACCGTCGTCCACTCCCGGCAGGATGTGACTGTGAAAGTCGGTGAAGCCGCGCAGGAGGGTGCTGAGGGGGGATTTGGGGAGGAGGAACATTTACTAATTAAGAATGAAGAATGAAGAATGAAGAATGAAGAATGAAGAATTAAGACTATTCCTCAGCGTAAATATTAAAAGAGGTTTTGAGCGAAGCTAATTAAGGAGTTAAGCCAATACATTGACTACTCTCAACGCTCAACGCTAAACCTTAAACCCTAAACTCTCAACTTTTATTCAACGCAGATTACGCAGATTTACGCAGATCTAAAAATTAAAAACCGTGTTATCCGCGTCATCCGCGTCTATAAATCTTTAAACCTTCAACCCTAAACCTTCCCCGCCCCCTCTCTTTCGGAGAGGGGACGGGGGTGAGGCCCCTATTTCGATCCATAATAACTTCCTGAACCGTAGCCGTAGTGATAGCCGTAGCGGTAGCCATAGCGGTAACCGTAGTGGCCGCCACTGCCGACGGTGCCGTTCAGGATGAGAGCCATATTCTTATACTTCTTTTCGTCGTAGATGCGTTGCAGCTCGGGAAGCATGCTGCGTTCCAACAGACCGGTGCGTACGACAAAGAGGGTACGGTCGGCCAGCTGCTCGATGATTTGCGTATCGGCTACCATCTCGATGGGCGGACAGTCGATAAATATATAGTCGTACTGGCTGCGGACGGTATCGATGAGCTGCTTGAGGCGGTCGCTGAACAGCAATTCGGTGGGGTTGGGCGGGATGGTGCCTACCGGGAGGAATTGCAGGTTGGCGTGGCGGGCATCGGTGACGATGATGTCCTTCAGGTTGTTGACATGGCCGCTCAAGTAGTTGCTCAGACCGGTTTGCGGAGAGCCGACGTAGGCCGAGGTAGAACCGTGGCGCATGTCACCGTCGATAACCAGCACTTTTTTCTGCTTGATGGCCAGACTGACCGCAATGTTTACGGCCAGGAAGGACTTGCCGCTGCCGGGATTGAATGATGTGACAACGATGACGTTGGAATGCTGTTCCTTGTCGGTCATGAATTCGAGGTTGGTGCGCAGTACGCGGAATGCCTCGTTGATGATGTCGCGACTGCCTTCGTGTACGACGATGGGGTTGTTTTCTGTTGATTTCTTGTCCGACGTGCCTTTTTTCTTTGTCGCTGCCTGCGGAATTTCGCCGACGAACGGTAAAGTCAGAGCTTCCAGGTCCTTGCGGCCGCGGATGCGGGTGTTCATGGACTCGCGCAGGAAGATGACGGCAACGGGGATAATCAGGCCGATGACAAAGGCTATCAGCAGGATGTTCTTCTTAGCCGGTGCTGTGGGAGCCATGCTGCCCGAGGGGGGCATGATGACACGGGTGTTGTAGGCGGTAAATGCCTGGGAAAGCTCGTTCTCCTCGCGCTTCTGGAGCAGGAAGAGGTAGAGGGATTCCTTCACCTTCTGCTGACGCTCGACGGACAGCAGGTATTTGCCCTGTGAGGGGTTGGCGGCGATGCGGGCCGTAGTCTGGCGGGCACTCTGCTGCAAGGCACGCAGCTGGGTGTTGAGCGTGGTGACGTAGTTGTCGAGGGTGCGGATGATGGCATCGCGCAGGGCATGGAGCGAATGGTCCATGTCGACTACCAGCGGGTTGGTCTCGCTACTGTTGGCTACCAGGTCGTTGCGGCGCAGCTGCAGGGTGTTGTACTCGGCAATCTGCTTCTCGATGCCGGAGTTCTCGATGCCGGAGTTGGCGGGAAGCAGCTGGTTGCGGCTGGAAGCACCGGTGAGGTAGCTGCGGACGTAGCGGGTCATGGACAGCTGGGTGTTCAGGGTCTGGATCTTGGCATTGGTCTCACTGCTCTCGGCCATGTACATGCTGGCGGCAGCCTGTACGTCGGGCAGCAGGTTCTCGCTCTTGTAGGAGGAGATGTCTTCGTCGACATTACCCAGTTCGCGCTCGATGACGCCCAGACGTTCGTTGATGAACATGGAGGTGCTGACGGCAATCTGGTTCTTGTCTTTCACCCAGTTTTCGTTGTAGACGGAAATCAGCGTGTTGAGCACGTCTTCGGCACGTTGGGTGCAGACATCCTGCAGGGTGAGGTTGACTACGGTAGACTTTTCGTCGTTGAGGGCGACGGACAGCCGGGAAGAGTAATCGGCGGTGGCATCCTGCATGCTGATGCGCGATACAAAGACCGTCTGCTGGGCGGCAGTGGAACCGGGGCGTGCACTGACGAGAAGGCGGCCCACGGGGGTCTGGACGGTGTCGTTCAGGGCAGTGACGGCGTCGCCGTCGGCTTCTTCACCGTTGCGGGTGAAGTCGGTGAGCTTCACCTGTCCGTCTTTGTCGGGACGAAGGGTGAAGGAAGCGCTTTCGGCATCGCCCAGGTCGAAGAAGCTGACTTCGTAGGGATTGTCGCTGCCATAGATGACGGGATCGTAGAAACGGCCGTCGGTGGTATAGTTGACATCGAGATGCAGGCGACGGACTACTTCGTACATGACGGCAGGCGACTGCATGGAGAGCATTTCGTTGTTGATGTTGGTGCTGGTGCGGAAAATGTCGATATCGCCCAGCACACCGGCGGCTTCGTTACCTGAACCGCTCTTGCCGTCTTCCTTGATGAGCAGGGAGGCGGAACGGGTGTAGACGGGCGGGGTTTTCAACAGATAGATGGTGGCAGCTCCCAGCAGAATAGCCAGGGAGATGACAAACCAGTACCACTTGGCTAAACACAGGATGAACAGATCCTGAATGCGCAGGAAATCATCGTTTCCCGCAGGCTTGTTTTGAGTTGGTTGTATGACCACGGTTGGAAGTTATAAATTAAGAATTAAAAATTAAAAGTGAAAAATTAAAAGTTGAGGGTTTAGCGTTGAGGGTTGAAGGTTTAGAGTTTAGGGTTTAGAGTTTAGGGTTGAGAGTTTAGGGGTTAGCGTTTAAAAATTTTTTAGACGCGGATGACACGGAGCACACGGATATTTTAAATTTTCAATCTGCGTTAATCTGCGTAATCTGCGTTGAATAAAAGTTGAGAGTTTAGGGTTTAAGGTTTAGCGTTGAGAGTTTAGGGTTTAGCGTTGAGAGTAGTCAATGTATTGGCTCTAACTTCTCTAACTCCTTAACTCCTTAATTCTTCATTAGCTTCGTTCAAAACCTCTTTTAATATTTACGCTGAGGAATAGTCTTCATTCTTCATTCCTCATTTTTCATTCTTCATTTTAAAGCGTTCTTCATTTTATTTGAATACCAGCACTGCAATGGTTGTGAGGAACGAGGCGAGTGACAGCCAGAAGGCGGTGGAGCGCACGTTGTTGCCATTGACGGTGGACTGGCGGGCTTTCATATCGTTGGGCTCGATGTAGACTACATCGTTCTGCTGCAGGTAGTAGGCCGGTGAGGTGTAGACGTATTCGCCGGAGGTGAGGTCGACACCGTAGACACGCTGCTTGCCGTTTTCCTGACGCATGACCATGACTTTCTTGCGGTTGCCGTTGATGGTGAGGTCGCCTGCCATGCTCAGGGCATCGAGCAGGGTGACGTGGTCGCGGTCGATGCTGAAACGTCCGGGGTTGTTGACTTCGCCCAGGATAGAGAAGCAGAGGTTCATGTATTCGACGGTGACAACGGGATCTTTAACCAGGTTCTGGCGGAGCAGTTCGCTCTTGATGTAGGCGGCGATCTCTTCGCGATCCATGCCGGCTACCTTGATCTTGCCGAGTACGGGGAAGTCGATTTCACCGTTGCGGTCGACGGTATAGCCGGATACGCCTTGGGATTGGCCTGAATTATTACTTGAACTGCCATTCGCTGTTACTGTCTGGTTGAACTGCATAGAGACCGTAGGCAGATTGAACAGCATGGCGAGTTGCGGGTCGCGGCAGCTGACGATGATAGAGATCTTGTCTTCGGGACCGATCTTGATGGCAGGAGACGACGCAAGTGCTATTTCGCTCTCACCGGGGGTGAGGTCCTGGAAATAGACGACGTTTTTGGAGGCATTGCAGGAACTGAGCAGGAGCATGCCCGGCAGGAGCAGGAGCATGATCCAGGATAATGAACTTTTTTTCATGTCTCTATTGAGCGGGAATTAAATTGATAATTGATAATTGATAATTGAAAATTAAAAGATGAATGGGGGTTCAGGCACGGATGACAGGGATAACACAGAATTTTAATTTTTTCCCTCTGTGAAACGCTGCATCCTCTGTGGTGAATTTTTAATTTTTAATTTTTCATTATTAATTGCTTTAATTTTCTTGGTCAGCCATATGTTGGCTATTGTCCAGATGAAGAAGTCGCCGAACAGAATCCAGTTGATGTTGAGGAACTGCAGCAGCAGGAGGTTGGACAGGGTGAACAGCAGGGAAATCAGAATGATGGTGACCATGGCTGTACGCTGCTTCATGCCGATGGCGAGCAACTTGTGATGGATATGGTTTTTGTCCGGCAGGAACGGATTGCGGCCGTTGCGCACCCGGTGCAGATAGACCCGCACTACGTCGCAGCAGGGGATGAGCAGGGGAGAGAAAAAGCAGACCATGAGGAAAGAGTCGTCGACACCGCTTTCCGACGGTTTCAGAGACAACAGTTTGAAACCGAGGAGAGCGAGCATCATGCCGACGGTGAGGCTGCCTGTGTCGCCCATGAAGATCTTCCGCTGTTTTTCGGGGTTGCCGAATACATTATAATAATAGAAGGGGATGAGTACGCCCAGTGTGGCGAACGAGAACATGGCATAGATGTATTGCCCGCAATGGAAGAACATGATTCCGTAGACCAGCAGGGCGATGCTGCACAGACCGGAAGCCAGACCGTCGATGCCGTCGATGAGGTTGATGGCATTGATCAGGAAGACGACTGACAGCACGGTGAGCGGGTAGCCGATGAAAGCCGGCAGGGCATGGATGCCCAGAACGCCGTCCAGATTGTCGATCCAGATACCGCCGGCGATGAGCATCAGTCCGCACAGAATCTGGATGACGAACTTGGCACGGTAGCGGACGCCGATGAGGTCGTCGGCCATGCCGGTGAGGTACAGAATCATGATGGTACAGAATCCGAACGTCAGCGTACTGGCATTGCGTTCGGCTTCTACCAGAATTTCAGTATGGCCCAGTAGCAGATTGATTCCCAATACTAAAGCGAATGAGAAGAAAACTACGGGCTTAAAGGCAATGCCTCCCAACCGAGGGACGACTCCCTGGTGGATTTTCCGTTCGTCGGGCATGTCGAAAAGCCGACGCCGGAAGGCAATCAACAAAATCTGTGGGATGATGATTCCCGCACAGAAAATACACAGTAAAAGAACTGATAAACAGTTGAGTGTCCAAAGCATATCTGTAAATGTTTTGTTTTAGGTTAAATGCTTAACTTTCGCTGGGGCTCAAGTGGGAGTTGACGAGTCGACAAGTTGACGAGGTGACGAGGTGACAAGTAGGTAATCCTTGTGGTCTTGTTAACTCGTCCCCTTGTTCCCTAATAAATTGAGCACTAGCGAAACTTAATTTAAATATATGACGGAAGCTGCTGTACCTGTTATCCTGATTGCAGCCTTGCCCGCAGGCAATAGGCTGCTATTAGTGAGCCTCCTTGATTGGTTCTGACACTGTGGGTTTCTTCGATATTATCTCTAAAAAAGAACGTGGAATATACGACGTAAGGACGGCGCACACTCCCTGAATGGAGACCACCAGTCTCCGGTTTTTCTTAACGCGACAGATATACCCTTCGGCACCCTTGAACTTGCCGTCGGTCACCCTTACGCGGTCGCCCTGATGGAACTTGGGGGCGTCGTCGTAATATTCGATGCCTTTTTCGCCGGCAGAAGTGACCAGCATGAAGGTGTTCATTTCCTCGTCGGGGATGACAAGCGGGATCCTTTTCATATCCTCCAGGCGGGTATAAAGGATGACCTTGTCGGTGAACATCTTCTGGACCTTCAACGCATCGGTCGTGGTGGCACGGAAAAACATGAGGGAACTGATCATCGGCTTGTGCACCGTTTTTTTGATTCCGTTCCGGATGACTAACGTTTCTTCGCAAGGGATATACGTTTCGATGTGCTCTTTCTCCAAAGCCTTTTCGATGTCGAAGACTTTGTTATAAAACACTTTTAAAGCAAACCAGTGCATCATGGGGATTGTTTTGAATTGTTTTTTGGTTCGTGGAAGTTGGTCTTTACTTCCGTTTTTTACTTCCGTTTTTTGTGGTTCACCTATGCGAAGTTTGGGTATATACTCTCCATTCCTGCACTTCCTGAACTGTTTGTCCGAGAAATGCAGCACTTAGAGTTAATTTGCTTGTTCTCAATGAGAAACTCCGAAATCCGGGTCACCCCTAAACACAGTAGGCGACTACCGTAACCCTGCCTTTCTGCCGTTTCTATGTAGGAGACGTGTAGTTTATCTTACCATTGATAACCATACGCATAGGCTAACTAAAAACACATTTATATTCGGTTTGTTCATTTCCGGGTCCGAAGAAAACCCGTTTTTTTGCCGGTTGTCTGTTTTGCTTTTTTCCTTCTGCTGTTTTCAACACCCTTTAAACAGCTTCTCTTTTCTAGGTTTGTAAACCTTTGATTCCATGCAACGTTTCTTTTTGCTCAAAAGAGGCATTTAATAAAAAAAACATATAAAATATTTTTTCGTTTATTGGATTATACCTACATTTGCACGCTTTTCTAACGTCTCCTACATAGAAACGGTAAGGTTGAAATCCCGCAATATTCCTCTGTTTGCATCATCTATAATTGTATTGTTCAACGAATCCAGGTAGATCCGGGTGGTCTTCTCGGAGGTGTGTCCCATGCCGGCGCTGATGACGGAAAGGGGGATGTCGTGGTTGCGTGCGGCAGTGGCCCAGCTATGGCGCGAGGTGTAGGAGGAGAGGTGGAGCGTCTCGCTGACGAGCGCGCCCAGCTGTTTCAGTTTCTGGTTGTGGTAGTTCAGTCCTGTCTGGTACTGCCGGTAGGCCTGTTCGGGGTCGGCCGACGTGATGACGGGGAAGATGTAGGGACTGTCGGGGCGGAGGGGCAGGTAGCGTTCCAGGATGTTGCGGATGCAAGGCTCGATGCGCAGTGTCAGGCGCTGACCGGTCTTGTGGCGGTAGTAGGTGATGGAGCCGTCGGCAATATCCGATTTTTTCAGATAAGCCATGTCGACGAATGCCATGCCGCGCGTACAGTAACTGAATATGAAGAGGTCTCTTGCAAGGAGCAGGGACGGGTGGCCGGACAGGTTGAGCCTTTGCAGCTGGAGGATGGTCTCTTCGCTGACTGCCCGTTTGGGGGTAGGGGCGATGCCGGTGTAGACCTGGGCGAACGGGTAGGACTGTTCGGCCAGTTTTTCGCGTACGGCCTTGTTGTAGGCGGCGCGCAGGATGCGCATGTAGAACGAGCTGCTGTTGCGCCGGACGTTGCGTTGGGCCAGCCACTTCTCGTACCGGCCGATGAGGGTGGCGTCTACGGCGGGGAGGGGGACATCGGTGCCTTTCAGAAAGGTGGAGAAGCTGCTCAGGGTGCGCCGGTAGTTGCGGGAGGTGCCATACTGGTTGTTGTCCTGAAGCCGGAGGATTTCTTTTTGCAGATACTCCAGTATGCCGTTGGAAGCCAGGTCGGACTGGAAGAGGCGGACGACATCGGTGAGGGTGTAGGGTTGGGCGGCGGCGTCCAGCTGTCGGACGATTTCGCGCAGTTTGTGTACGTCCTGTTCGATCTGTCTGCGGTAGGCCGAGACGGTGGCGGCGTTGTCGGGTGTGGTGATCAGTTCGCGTTTTTGAGGGTTCCACCAGTGGGGGAAGATCCGCATGGAGGTGGTAATCTGTTTGTTTTCCAGTCTGTGGCAAAGCTGGTAGTAGACCGCTCCTGCTTTCCCGTTGACCGCCGACGGGCGGAATTTTACTTTGATTGTTGCCATACTATTTTGTTTTTGGGATTTACATTGCGAAGCTAATGAAGAAGCGAGGAATAATTAAGAATGAAAAATTAAAAATTAATAGTTGGGTTTAGGGTTTAGCGTTTAGTGTTTAAGGTTGAGGGGGATTTTTTAGGCACGGATGGCGGGGATGAGGCGGATTTAAAAATTAATCTGGGTAATATGGCTGGATTGGTTTCGCTGAACTTTTCTTTTATTTAGTGCCAAAAGAAATAGAATAAAATATTTTTCATATCGATATAATAATACAGGTTTTACTTCAAGTTGCTTTGATGGCGGAATTGCGAGGGGGACAGCCCTGTCGTTTTCTTAAAGATGGTGCTGAAATAGCGTTGATAGGTGAAGCCCAGGCAGTCGGATATTTCGGAGATGCTGAGGTTGGTGTTCGTCAGCAGCTTTTTCGCTTTTTCTATCTTGCGCTGGTTGATGTATTCGCTCGTTCCCATGCCGGTGGCCTGCTTCAGCTTGTTGTAGAGCGATGTGCGCCCCATGGCCATTTCGTTCTGCAAAAAGTGGTTGTCGAGGTTGGGGTTGTCGATGTTGTTGTCAATCACTTCGTTCAGGCGGGCGATGAAGCGCAGCCTTTCTTCCTGCTCGCGCTCGTTCTTGGCGATCAGCAGTTTGTACTTGTGCGCCATGCGCTTTTGCAGCAGCCATATTCCGCCGGTGAAGAGCATAATGAATATGAGCAGACAAAGGCCAATGAACCAGGGTTTTTGCCAGATGGGGGCCTGGACGTGGATGTGGAGCAGCTCCATGGGCTTGCTCCAATTGTTGTTGGTGTTGCAATTGGCCAGCAGGGTATAGTTGCCGGGATTCAAGTGGCCCAGTTCTACGCTTCGCGAGGCGCTTTGGATTTTCCTCGGTTCGTCTCCCTCAAGGATGTAGTTGAAGAGGTGCTTGCAGAAGGGCACACTTTCGTCAACAATCACTTTGAAGTTGATGGACGAGTGTTGGTACGGCACTACCAGCTTCCGGTGCGGCAATACGTCGCGGGTGATGTCCTTGCCGTCCAGGTTGATGCTGAGCAGGTTTACGGCGGGGGCATAGTCATCCACTATTTCGATGTTCTGGTTGATGACCGTTAGCCCTTGTGTCCCGCCCATGTAGATATTCTGGCTGAGCGACCTCGGCATGGGGGTGAAAATGTACTCGTTGGGCTTCACGCCGTCCGTCTCGTCCAATATCATGGTCCGCTTCTCGTGGATGAAATAGACCAGCAGCATGTTGTTGGCTCCTATCCAGATGCGCTCCTTGGAGTCTGATGTCAGGCTCTGGATGTTCTGGAACAGTATGTTTTGCACCTTTTTAGACAGCTTGCTTGCCGTGTCATAGTAGTACAAAGCGTAATCGCTGCCTATCCAGAAGTTGCCTTGGCTGTCAATGCAGGCCGAGGTGAGCGACTCGTTGCCTGAAACGCTGAAGAGCAGGGTGATGCTTTTCGAGGCCTTCTCAATTTGCAGCAGTTCTTTATAGCTCATGATGTAGATGTAGCGGTCGTCCTCATGCACAGGTTGCGCGTTCATGAGCTGGTAGTTTTCCACGTTGGGCGGGGTGGAAAGCCGGTAGGTTTCATGCGTATGCCGGTTGTATATATAAATGTGGTAGCCGAAGATGTAGATTTCGTCGGGGGTGGCATACAGGTTTACCAAGTCGCCTTTGGCAAACTCTTCCCGGGCTGTATGGCTGTCTATAAGTGGGTAGGGAGTAATCTGGGCCGTGCGCTTGTCGAAAAGATAAAACCCATCGTTGAAGCATGATATGAGCAGCTTGTCGGGTGAGAATGAGACGATGGACACCACTTTCTTGCCGCTTGTGGAGGGAAAATGCCGGAACAGTGTGGTGTGCTGGTCGTAGGCATTGAGGCCACCTCCGTCCGTGCCAATCCACAGTAAGGTGTCTGCCTCCTCGTGCAATGCGGTGATTGTCGGCTCGCTCAGGCCGTATGGAACGTTTGGCGGTGTGTCTTTGTACGTCTTGATGTGATTCTTGATGATGGCGAACAATCCGGCATGCACGCTCCCTCCCCAGATGTTTCCTTTCCTATCCTTGTAAAGGCAAAAGATGGAGTTGTTCGGCAGGGAAAGAGGGGCGCTCGGAATGTGCTTTATACATTTTACCTCATCGGTATGCAAGTCCAGCAGATTGATTCCCCCTCCGTCTGTGCCCATCCAGATGATGCTGTCCTTTTCTACAAAGTCAGAAACCACGTTGTGTGTAAGCTTGCCGTTTTGCACGGAGAAGTGCCCGTCGGGAGTCCCGTCGTGCCGGTATCTGAAAACTCCATTGCCATAGACCGATACGTACAGGCGCTTTTGGCTATCGACAAAAATGCTGTTGACATTGTGCTTCTGCACAAACGGGCAGCGCGACATGGTTTGCCGCTTCAGGTCGTATATCCAGATGCCGTCGTGTTTGCAGGAGGCGATGTAGGTTTGGTCATCCCAAAGGGCAATGTGCGTGATGCATTTGTTTAGGTCTCCTTTTACTTCATTTATCAACGGGGCGAGTGACCGGCTCTGGTAATGATAGCTGTAAATCGTGTTGCGGCCACCTAACAGCAGGACACTGTCGGTATGCAGGCAACTCCATGCTTCGAATGGCTTTCCTTCATACAGAAGTGGGCTGAACTGTTTAAGCGCCGGGTCAAACGTTCCGACCCCATGGTTGGTGGATAGGTATAGTTTTTGGTCGGCCCCTTCGGTGATGAATTTAATGTAGTTGTCGGGCAGCGATTTCGGGTCGGAGGGATTGTGAAGATAGTTTTTCAGTTCAGATTGGTCCCAGCTGTTGAGTCCGTTCTTCGTCCCAATCCATACGATTCCTGCATGATCGCAGAAGATGCATTGCACTCTGGTATGTGTCAGTCCCTCGTTAAGCGAGAAGGGGATGAAAGAAAGTGTCTCCTGGATGGCATGTAAGGGCAGACACAGAGTAAACGCAAAAAGTATGGCAGTTATGATGTGTCTCATGATATAAATGATTAATCCGGTCTCAAATATAGAGATTATTTGGATAAAAATAGCCAAAATGAACATTTATTGATGTCTTAAGATTATTTGTTGACTTATCCAATCTAAATTTGATACTTTATAACTATTTGTTGAGCAGGATAAAAGGCTGTTTATTTAATTTTGGTGGTCAGAGAAATAAACCTATATTAACAGTTATTTATTACTTAATCCTATTTTAATATGAGTAGTATAAGAAAAGTTGCAAGATGCTTGTTTTTGTGTATGCTTGTATCCGTATCTTCCACATGGGCACAAGTTACGCAAAACTATAGCGGTGTCGTAGTCGATGCTGCGAGCAGCGAACCTTTGATTGGGGTGAATATCACTCAAGAAGGAACAGAAACCGGTACAATTACCGATGTGGATGGGAGATTTGTCATTCATGCTGCCGAGGGGGCCATGTTACACATCTCTTATATTGGTTATGAGACGCAAGAGGTGCAGTTGGGGAAGGAGACCAATTTGCAGATTCTTCTTAAAGAAGACCTGACCCAGCTGGACGAGGTGGTGGTAATCGGTTATGGTGCGGTGAAGAAGTCAGACCTTACGGGGTCCGTTTCGTCTATCTCGACTAAACAGTACAAGGAACAGCCGGTGAAGCGTGTGAGCGATATTCTTCAAGGCCGTGCCACAGGTGTGCAGGTCACCAATACCGATGGTATGCCCGGTGGCGGTGTGAAAATTCGTGTGCGTGGTACTACCTCTATTAATACCGGGTGTGAGCCGTTGTATGTGACAGATGGTGTAGTGGGCGGCGGGCTTGACATGAACCCCGACGACATTGCTTCCATCGAGGTGTTGAAGGACGCATCTGCTACGGCCATTTACGGTTCGCGCGGTGCCAATGGCGTTATCCTTATCACGACCAAAAAAGGAGCAGAAGGCAAACCCAGCATTTCGGTTGAGGCTAATGTCGGTATCTCGAATATCATCAAGAAGTATGACTTGCTTTCGCCTTACGAATATGCACAGGCCCTGAACTATTATAGAGGAGGTGCTACTATATCGGCTGAAGATATGGAGGCATACCGCACAGGACAGAAAGGTATTGATTGGCAGGATATAATGTTGCAGACCGGGGTGAGCCAGGATTACAGAGTCAGTGTTTCGGGCGGTAATAAGAAGAACCGGTATTACATATCTGCCAACTTCCTCGATCAGACAGCCATCACCATTACTACCAAGAACCAGCGGGCACAGATGCGTGTCAACCTGGACAACGAGCTTACAGACCGTCTTACTATGTCGACGAAACTCAGCATGAGCTATTCGCATCGTCATAATGGCGATATCGACATGATGACTTTCCTGAACTACTCGCCTACCATGGAGATGCGCGATCCGGAAACGGGAATATATAATAAAGACCCGTACAATGCCGTTGACGCTAACCCTTACGGTCGGCGTGTGGAAAACTATGAGGATAGCTACAACTATAATTTTGATGGAAATGTAAACCTTACCTACAAGATTCTTGACGGTTTGACGTTTTCTGCACAAGGCTACCTTAATTATAGCCATTCGCCCAGCTATACCTTCACTTCTTCATTGACAGCTCCCGGTGAGTTGAGCGGAATGACGAATAGCGGTGTTCATGGGGTGACGTGGCAAAACATTGAGAACGTTACTTACGACAAGACGTTTAATAAAGACCACCATCTTACTGCTACGGCAGTATTTGAATTGAGCGGCTACGAGGGTAAGAACATTTCAATAGCAGGTTCAGAGTTGAACAACGAGTTTGTAGGATATTGGAATGTGAACAATGCCGCAAATATTACGGCAAACAACGGATATTCCGCTTCATCCATGGTGTCGGCTTTAGGTCGTGTGATGTATAGCTATAAGAGCCGTTACATGGCTACCGTTACTCTGCGTGCCGATGGTTCTTCGAAATTCAGCGAGGGCAATAAGTGGGGCTATTTCCCGTCTGCCGCGTTGGCTTGGAATATAGCAGAGGAAAACTTCATGCAGAATCAAAATATATTTGATCAATTGAAACTGCGTGCCAGCTTCGGCGTGTCGGGTAATTCCGGTATTTCCTCTTACTCTACTTTGGGAATGCTCGCCGAAAAGAATTACGACTCGTGGGGAAGCGGACAAATATGGAACGGCTATTGGAGCGGCTTGCCCGCCACTCCCGATGTCACTTGGGAGAGCACTTATCAGTATAATGTAGGTGTGGATGCTTCGGTACTGGACGGACGCTTGAGCTTTACCGCCGAATGGTTCCGCAAGGATACCAAGGACTTGTTGCTGCGGAAACCCATTCCGGCTTATAACGGCGGTGGCAGCTTCTGGGTGAACCACGGCGAGATTCGTAACCATGGTGTGGAATTCAATATAGCAGCCACCCCGGTAGCTACTAAGGACTTGCGTTGGGATACTTCGTTCAATGCTTCTTGGCTGCACAACGAGGTGATAGACTTAGGTGGTGACGACTTTATTGTGGGAGAGAATCTTACAGGATTTGGCGCCGGCCCTATCGAGATTAAGAAGGTTGGCTATCCCATCGGTTCGTTCTATGTGTATGAATGGCAGAACTTCAGCAAAGATGGTCTGAACCTTTACAAGCATCAGGCAGATGGTAGTTATACCTCCACTCCTACAAGTGACGATTTGGTGGTGAAGGGTCAGGCTGAACCGAGCTGGACATTTGGCTGGAACAATACTGTGACTTGGAAGAATTGGACATTCAACTGTTTCTTCAACGCAGCTTTGGGAGCCGACCGTCTTAATATGAGCCGCTTTGCCATGTCTTCCATGGTGGGTAAATATAAATTCATCACCTTGGCCGATGCTTACTACAAGAGCTGGGACATGGTGGAGAACAAGGCCGATGCCCTTTACTCAACCCATAGTAACAGCAATAACAAGGATTATCCCGATTCAGATTTCTATCTGGAAGATGCTTCTTACATTAAGCTGAAAAACATCACTGTGGCTTATACCATCCCGCGTAAGTGGGCGCGCATAGCAGACTTGCAGCTCTCGGTAAGTGCCCAGAATGTCTTTACTCTGACCCATTATACCGGTATGGATCCGGAAGTAATCAATGCAGGCCCTTACGGACTCAATGGTGTGGATATGGGTGCTTATCCGGTTCCCCGTACCTTTACATTCGGTGTGAAACTTAATTTCTAAGTAACATAAAAAAACTCTCAATATGAAAAAGATATATCAATTATTGACGGCAGCCGGCATGGTGCTCTTGCCATTTACAATGACTGGTTGCCAGGATTTTCTGACCGAAGACCCCAAAGGACAAATGGCGGTAACAAATTTCTTTCAGACTAAAGGCGACTTGGATAAGAGCCTTAATGCCCTGTACGGCGTTTTGGCTAATGCCATGTATGCCAACAATGCCATAGGCTTTGATGCGGTACGAGGCGATGACATGAGTACCCACCCTGCCAGCAACAAACAGCCTATCCGTGAAGTGGATACTTATGATGTGTCTGATAACAATACTTGGGTGGATGAGTTGTGGACACGGCGTTGGGAAGTGGTGAAGGCAGCCAACTTCATCATTGAGAATGCTGGACGTACTCCCGTAGAAAAAGAGTATGTGGATGCTACGTTAGGGCAAGCTTATTATTGGCGCGCTTATTCATACTACTATCTGGTCACTACTTGGGGACGTGTGCCAATGGTAGTGAAAGATGAGGTGGAGTATAATATGCCCTTGGCTGAGGTGGAAGACATCTATGCCCTTATTGTGGATGATTTGAAAAAAGCAGAAACCATGTTGCCGGATAATTATACCAATGAACCTTATGCGCGTAATGGTGTGAACATAGCGGTGAATAACGCGGCTGCTAAAGCTACTTTGAGCTATGTCTATATGACTATGGCGGGATGGCCTTTGAATCTGGGTGTAGAATATTACAAACTTGCTGCCCAGAAAGCAAAAGAAGTGATTGACGGTGTGGAAGACGGTACGTGGAACTACCGCTTGCTGGATGAGTACAAGGATGTTTATTCGATGAAATGGAACGAAAACAATCCCGAAGTGCTTTTAGGAATACACTATAATCTTTCTTCGGGTGCGTTGACCAACGCCGTGGTGTGCGACTTTATGCAAGATATGGCTTATGGCGGCGGTTGGGAAGACACGCATGGTGAGATAAAATTCTGGAAAGATTTCCCGGACGGTCCCCGCAAGGAAGCAAGTTACTTCCCGAAAATTATTTTGCAAAGCGAAGCGAAAGAAGGTACGCTGCGCGACTGGTGGGAAGATCCCGACCCGGCATCTCCTCGCGTATCTCTGGCTCCGTGCTTTATGAAGAAAGTGGAAGGATTGAATGGTGCAGAATTTGACTATACCAATCCTGCTGCTCTGAGCTTTGAGGGTCAGAAACAGCATCAGGTAATCCGTCTTTCGGAGGTATATTGCTGGTATGCTGAGGCTGTAGGACGTGCTAAATTGGGTGGAGCCGATAAGACTGAAGCTATACGTCTGCTTAATGAGGTGCGTAATCGTGCCGATGGTGCAGAGAGCAATATTTATAGTGCTTCGATGAGTGATGAGGAATTGGCCGAAGCTGCTTATAACGAGCACGGCTGGGAGATTGGCGGTTATTATTGGGCAAATATTGCTACTCGTGCGCGCGACATGTTCCGCATGAACCGCTTGAAAGATCACTTTGAATATCGCAAGGAGAATCCTGAGATAGAGGTCGCTCCCGGTGTGTTTGTCAAAGAGGCCATACCCGTTACAGGTGTGTGGGATGACAGCAAGATGTACTTCCCCTATCCGGCACGCGATGCGGCGAACAATCCTAACTTAAAAAACTAATTCTAAGGAGCAAATAATATGAAGCTGAAATATTTCTGTATAGCTATTGCTGCTGTTTGCATATCTGTGCTCACGGCATGTAGTGACTTCATGAGAGAGAAAATGGATGTGGTCGATATGAACCTGTCGGGCAATGTCATTTCTTTTGAGGCAGCCCCGTCAACAGATCAGGATCAGACCATCCAAGTGGAAACCGATGCGTCATGGAAAGTGACGATTACCCAAGGCACGGAGCAATGGCTTACTGTGACTCCGATGGAGGGTACTGGCAATGCCACCCTTACTTTCCATGCAGACAAGAATACGGGGCCTGCACGTAGTGCCATAGTGACGGTGTCTGCCGTGCAAGCAGAATTGCTGGATATTACCGTCAAACAAAAGGCTCAAATGGAAGGGGATAAGTATAATCTTGACAGCTTTGACGGCCTGTTCTTCACCGGCTTGAACGATGCTCCCAATCCTATTACGTTGGTGGATCATGAAGGCTGTGAAGACGGTAAGGGTATTCGTATATATACCCGTCCGGGAGAAGAACATATGGGTACCAATGGTGATCGCTTCAAGGTGAACACCAATAAAATGTATTACTCCGGGCGTTACGAGTGGCGTGTGTATATTCCCAAATTGGGCATGAACGATCGTACCAGTGTGGCAGGATTCATTTATAATGACGACCGGCACGAGCTTGACTTTGAGATTTCTTCCGGAACTGCCGAAAATCGTGCTACGTATGGTGCTGCTGATGATGAACTGCTTTGCCTTATCTCCAGCCAGGCCAACCCGTTTGTGGGAGTGACCACCGTCATCAAAGCAGATGCATGGCATACCATTGCCATAGACATGAAGTTGAATGACGAAGGTAAATATGTGGCCGAGTGGCTGGTTAATGATGAACCTATCACTTCGCAGGTTATGGATTTCGGAGAAGAAATTGCTTTCCGTCCAATCTTTAGTGTGGAGAACCTGATGGGTATGGGCGACCATGCTGCCACGCAAGAGAATTATGCTATCTTTGACTGGTTCGAGTACATTCCTTATGAGTATTCGAAAGATCCTATTGGTGGCGATACCGACGAACCCGAGCCTGACGGAGAGACTGTAAGATGGGACTTTGATGACAATATGGTTCCTGCAGAGTGGGTATCTCCTGGCACCGCAACTGTTACCGATGGATGGCTGACGCTTCCTATGCCTAATTGCCATACTTTGATTAACGAGGATATGGGAGCCGGAAAGGTGACTTTCGAAATTGATGTTCCTCAAGTAAGTGTTGGCGAGAAGTACGTGGCAGGGCCTAATATTTCTGTAAACAATGTTCCCGGTGTGGAGCGTTCCTTCTCCATGTTCGTATGGGCCGGAAGCCAGGCAGACCGTGATGCGGTAGGTGCACTGCCGGGTCAGATGTTGGTACGTTGCTATACCGAAGCTTTGGGAGTGTTCAATTATCCTATTGATCCGGGCAAGCATACCTTTACGCTTGATTTGCGCCTGAATGCCGACGACCAATATTATTGTACCTGGATAGTGGATGGCGTGGATGTGACGACATTCCAGACTTGGTACACCTCGGCTGAAAACAAGTTCAACTTGCAATTCAGCACCATGTCAAATGGAGGTGGCTGGCAAGGTAGTACAGAGTGCTCGCGTGACTATGAAACCAAGTACAATTATATTGAGTATAAGAAATATGGTGAATCCGGGAGCGGGGAAGACAACACGGTTGCTTTCGAATTCGATGAGGCTCCGGCCGGTTGGACGTTAGGCGATGCTGTAATCAGCGATGGTGCCCTGAACGTTTCTAACGGACAGGTGGTGACTACCGATATAGTTGCCGGTGCTGCCAAGTACGCTTTTGAGCTGGATGTGCCCGAAGTGCCGGCCGGCGAAAAGTGGCTGAACGGAGTCAACATCTATGCCACCAATGCAGAGGAGCGCACCTTCTCGATCTACGTTTGTCCGGGTGCGCAGGCTTGGCGCGATGCTGCCGGTGCCATTCCGGGCCAGATGCTCATACGTTGCTATACCGAGCAGATGGATCCTTTCTTCTTGGCCATTGACCCGGGCGTACATACGTTCGAGTTGGACTTGCAGCTTAACGAAGACGGATACCTGCCTATATGGTATGTGGACGGTCGTGAGATAACACGCAAGCAAACGACATATACTTCCGAAGACTTTACATTCGGGCTGGAATTCCGTAACTTTGTCGATGGTGCTGCTTGGCAGGGCGATAGCAACTGCACCAACACTTATACCGGCAAGTACAACTGGTTTAACTATACTCCTTATTGATATTATAAACTTAACACTTATGTAGATTCTGCTGCACTTTTTATCCGCCTGTTTCCTGTCGTAGGATGGGGTGTGGCGGAATCTACCTCTACAAAAAAGAATAATGAAGAAGATGATTTGTATGAAGAAATTCGTGTGTGTGGTATTGGCCGCATTTGGCTTGGCCGCTTGCAGTGTGAAGCAAACCGAGACTGTGCCAACCCCAAGCAAACAGCTACACCCTTGGGTCGTATACGGAGAGGAAAGTTCGTTTGCAGATCTTGAACCAGTGAAAGACATGATTGCCTCCGTTAGTGTTTTTGGCAATCCCCCGCGTGAGTATATCGATAAATGTCATGCGGCTGGCATTGAAGTGTATCGTGCCGTAGGCGGTAATGAAGAGTCAATCAATACTCCCGAAAAGATTGCCTCTTTGGTGGAAAGTTACGTAAATGACTGCCAAGCCAATGGGTATGACGGAATAGACCTCGACTTCGAGCATCTTTCGCCTTCAGTCCGTGCCACTTACTCGGATTTCCTGCAAAAGGCATCTGCCGCATTGCATGCCGCAGGCAAGAAGATGAGCCATTGCGTGGGCTTTTACCCGGCTCTTTATGCCGATGAAAACACGCAGATATTTTATGACCCGGCTGTATTGGAGAACACCTGCGACCTTGTGCGCGTCATGTGCTACGATATGTATTGTGCTCCCTGCATAGGCGTGAAAGAGCTGGCTCACCGTGATGACTGCCAGGGCGTGGGACCCACATCCAATTACCTCTGGACGCGCGAATGCATGCTTTATTGGAAAGAGCGTATCAGCGCTGACAAACTGGTAATGGCACTTCCCGCCTATGGCAACGATTATAAACTCACAGGCGACATTGCCGGTACGCAGATTTATGCCCCGAAGCCCGATAAAGCTGTTGGGGAACTTCCTGCTCCTACCTGGCTGTGCTATGAGAAGGTGAACATGTACCTTTACGACCACGAGGACGGATGCCGCCATCTGTTCTATGCGGCCGATGCCCGCAGCACCGAGTGCCTGCTTCAGCTGGCTGACGAGTTGCAGCTGCCTAAAGTCGGTTTCTGGCATTTCAGCAGCGTGTCGCCCGATACGTGGAAAGTGACGCGTGACTGGATGGAGAAATAACGGTAGAGTCGCTATTAAGTAGGGGTGTGCCAAAATGCAGATTTTGCTACACATCTATTAAGGTGCGTCAGATTACCCATTATGACGCACCATTATTTTTATCAATTAATCAAGTTGGATATGAAAAGAGCAATAGGGCTGTTCCTGCTTTTGTTGTCTGTTCAGTTGGGACAAGCGCAGGAGGCAAATAACCATAGATGGAATTTTGATGATTTGGAAGGGTGGAGATACGGGCACCAAGATGACAACCCGGCCAACCAATGTGAAATTAAGGATGGCATATTGAAGATATTTACAAGAGCAGAATCAAGGGACAGGAAGAAAGTCCGCACGGTTGATAAGATATACACTTCTGGCAGATATACGTGGAAGACGTATATACCCCGGATGGGGAAAGGTGACCAGGCAAGTGTGGGCTCCTGGATATATTGTGACGACCATCATGAGCTTGATTTTGAGGTAGGATACGGTACCTCCAAGGCAAGGAAAGAGGTCGGGGCGGAAGACGATGATATGCTGGCATATATGACGAGCCAGGATTTTCCGTTCACGTCGGTGCCTGTCAAAATTAAGCCGGGATGGCATCTGTTCGAGATAGATCTTAAGCTGGTCGATGGCAAATATTATGCTACATGGTTCATTGACCAGGAGAAGCGGCATGAAGTGCAGCTTCAGTTCGGCAATGAGATATCATTCCATATTTACTGTAGCGTCGAGAACCTTGTATTCTTGGGGGATCAGATTCCGCAGCAGGAGAATTATGGACTGTATGATTATGTGGAGTATAAGTATCATAAATAAGAGAGGCACAAACAGATGAAGAATGTATTTCTTTTCTTGGGTATTTTTTTATGTTTCTCTTTAGCAGCCCAAGAAAACAGGAGCTATAGCCACCTGAATATGGCTTCTTCCCCGTTTGTCGTGGAAGATAATTACCTGTCGAAGCATGATATCGTGTATCTGTCGCCCACCCAGCTGGAGGCGGAAGGTTTTCCTATGGGGAATGGGGACATGGGAGGCATGATATGGAACCATGAGAATGGCATAGAGCTGCAAGTCAATAAGAACGACTTATGGACTTCGTTGATGCCCGAAGAGGAAAATGCTTCGGTTCTGAAACATGCGGCCCGTTTGAAGATTGATTTTGGCCTGCCTGTGTTCAGCTGGATTCACTTGAAAGATTTTGAGGGCAGGCTGTCGTTGAAGAATGGAGAAGCGGGCTATCGTGCCGATACTCCTTTCTCCAGAACTTGCATCAAGACGTGGCTGGCCCATGGCAAAAACGTATGGGTCATTGAGTGCGAAAACCTGCCCGATGCTGGAGAAACAGAGGGAAACTCGGTTGCTACCATCACGCTTGAAAGGCTTGGTAGCCGTGCTTTTGCCAGGTGGTATTCGGGAGGATTCCCTAAAGATCCTGCGGTTGGCATAGGCGAGACCGAAGCTGGCAAAAGAGGCAACGACATGGTGATTGAGGAAAAAGGCAATGGCCTGCATTTTGCCGTGGCTTGTAGAATCGTGCAGGGAGACATGGCGCCGGCATTGCTGAATACCCATACGGTAGAGCAGAAAACCGATAAGGAGTGCTTTACGGTTTTGCTGAGTGTGGCTACTGACCGTGAGAGTGCTAATCCGGTGGTGGAGCAAGCCGTGAAACTGTTGGACGAGGCCGAGAGCACAGGGCTGGAGCAGCTCAAGAAAGAGAAAGACGAGTGGTATAGTGCTTTCTGGTCGAATAGCTTCATGAAGCTGGGCGATGACTATCTTGAGAATATCTATTATCTGCGCCGCTACCTCATGGCTGCGGGTTCTCAGGGTGAGTTTCCTGTGACCTTCAATGGCGGATTGTGGCGTTGGAACAGGGACGTGATGAACTGGATTACCCCGCATCATTGGAATACCCAGCAGCAATATTGGGGATTGTGTGCGCAGAACGACTGCCAGTTGATGGTTCCGTATCTGGATACATATTTCAAGATGATTCCTGCTGCCCAGGCCTTGGCTAAAGAAAAAGGTGCGTCCAATGATGCCTTGCAGATAACCGAGGCGCATTGCTTTACCGGCGAGCAACTGAGCACGGATTGGGAAAGCATGAAGAACAACTTTACTCCGGCCTCGCAAATAGCATCCTTGTTCTGGGACTATTACGAGTTTACCGATGACGAGGATTTCTTGAGGGAGAAGGCTTATCCCTTTATGAAGAAGGCAGCCAACTTTTATTTGGACAAACTCCAGTGGGATGAGCGGAAGAAGGAGTATTACTTTCTCTCTTCCCTTTACGAGTCTGAAGCGATTGAATATGTGAAGAACTCCATGAGCGACCGCAATTGCATAGAGCAGCTTTTTGGTAATTGCATAAAGGCGGCCACGATATTGAAGGCCGATAAAGACTTGGTAAAGCGATGGAACTATGTGTTGAACCATCTTTGGAAACGGGGGTACGAACAATTGGAAGGGGCAGGGGAGGTGCTGTCTCCTGCGGAAGAATATTATTCGGAAGCACGCTATACACCCTGGATATGGGCGAATGGCGGCTTAGTGGCTTTCCCCGCGGGCTTGATAGGCATTGACGACAAAGACACGCGAATCGGCAAGGCGGTGATTAATCTGGCCAGATGGAAGAAAGATGCCAATGCTCACTATCCTATTCCGGAAGTTGCGGCACGCATGGGTCTGGGCGATGAGGCGTTGGAATATGTGATGAATGGTGTGAAGATTCATCAAATGTATCCTCAAGGCCTGATGCACAATGTAACGGGCTATCCCGACAATATATATGACCTGGCATCAAAGCACGACCTTCTGGGAGGGAAATATGTAATCCGTTCGCACGATTTCTTCCAATGCGGCATGGAGGCCATGAGCAATTATGCCACCACGATGAATGAAATGATGCTGCAAAGCAACGAGGGCAAGATCAGGGTCTTTCCGGCAGTTCCTTCTGCCTGGAATTCCACCAGGCTTGCTTTTACGCTGTTGGCACGTGGGGCATTTATTGTGTCGGCCGAAAGAAACGAACAGGCACGTGTAGGGCAGATAGGCATCAAAAGTCTGAAAGGAAACAGGTGTTTCTTGCAGAACCCCTGGGGCGATGAGGCCAAGATTGAGGTTATTCAGGTGGATAACGGTGCGAAGATGAAGTATAGGAAGAGTGATGACAATGTTATTTGCTTCTTGACTAAGCCCGGGAAAGAGTATATTGTCAGACTTGCAGATGATGTGCGGAAAGAGCGGACTGTTTTCACGGGAAGCCCGAATAAGCAAGTCAAAAAATTAGGCAATCGCATGTTGGGGAAACTGAGCGGATGGAATGATTTCCATTAAATCATAAGCCCAATCTAATGCGAATCGGAAGTTTTACGGTATGAGTATAACTTATTGATTATCAGTTGTTGTTTCGGGCGGCCTCCGAACAGCTTGCGAACGCGCTTCGTGCAGCCTTGGAGCAAACGCCCCGGTAGCGGGCAAAAAATCCCCTCCTGCGTTCGCGCGTGGGAGGGGTTGATTGGTTTATAAAAAAGCCCATTATGGTTGAGGGATTTTAGGCACGGAGGACGCAGATTATCACAGACTGAAAATAGAATCTGCGTCCTCCGTGTTATTCGCGTCTAAAGAATCCCCCTCAACCCCCACCGCTCACCCCTCAACTTTTAATTTTTCATTGATTTTCCTCCCCTCCCTACTAAAAAAATCTTTTTTTTGCTTGTTTTTCTCGTTTCGGAACTATATCTTTGTGATATCAAAATGATATTATGATTTTTGTGAAACTTATATCTAAAACTGAAATAGTATGGAAACGAAAGAAGTGAATTTTACAGGTTTCAAGATGAATGGGTTTCTGGCCCTTTTCCTCTTTTTGTTTGTGTGGGCAGGACTTACGGCATGGTGCTTTGTGACAGGCGGTCTGCTGTTCTATGTGCTGGGAGCGGTGCTGGCTGTGCTGTGGATTATCCTGAACTGCGGATACATGATGCTGGAGCCGAACGAGGCGCGGGCAATGGTGTTCTTCGGAAAGTATAAGGGAACGTTCCGCGAAACGGGATTTTTCTGGGTCAATCCGTTCATGGAGGCAAAGAAACTGTCGATGCGTGCCCGGAACTTGGACGTGGAGCCTATCAAGGTGAATGATAAAATCGGTAATCCTATCCTGATCGGGTTGGTGCTGGTGTGGCGACTGAAGGATACGTACAAGGCGATGTTCGAGATTGACGCACAGACCATGGCGAGCGAAGGAGCAACGTCGGGTGACGGAAAGACGGTGAGCGCGGGCAGTACTGTGGCGAGCCGGATGAATGCATTCGAGAACTTCGTGAAGATACAGAGTGATGCAGCCTTGCGTCAGGTGGCCGGACAGTATGCTTACGATGACAATGAAAGTACAGGCGGTGAGATGACCCTCCGCTCGGGTGGCGAGGAAATCAACGAGCAGCTGGAACAGAAATTGAACGAGCGTCTGGACATGGCGGGTATCGAGGTGCTGGAGGCAAGGATCAACTACCTGGCTTATGCGCCCGAGATTGCGGCTGTGATGTTGCGTCGTCAGCAGGCATCGGCTATCATCAGTGCCCGTGAGAAGATTGTGGAAGGTGCCGTGTCGATGGTGCACATGGCGCTGGACAAGCTGTCGAAGGACGAGATTGTGGAACTGGACGAGGAGAAGAAGGCAGCAATGGTGAGCAACCTGCTTGTGGTGCTCTGTGCCGACGAGGCTGCTCAGCCGGTGGTGAAT
>ULRW01053610.1_pt1 | contig 46908 bp, 34 predicted proteins | sample 1955581 | NCBI WGS metagenome assembly ULRW01 (sample SAMEA4835687, study PRJEB28245) | human gut metagenome | biome: gut microbiome; material: fecal sample | place: Denmark | collected 2008 | reverse complement strand
TGCAGCTGTAGAAGCTACTGAAGGTGGTATCCACAAGGAATTGAAAACAAAATTCATCGAAGGTTCTGCATTCTTCATGAGTTTCGTTGCTATTGCATTGGTTATCGGTCTTGCATTCTGCATCGAACGTATCATTTATCTGAGCTTGGCTGAAATTAACACAAAGAAGTTCTTGGCTGCTATCGAAGCTGCTTTGGAAAAAGGTGATGTAGAAGCTGCTAAAGACATCGCTCGTAACACAAGAGGTCCTATCGCATCTATCTATTATCAAGGTCTGCTGAGACTTGACCAAGGTATTGATGTTGTTGAGAAGTCTGTTGTTTCTTATGGTGGTGTACAAGCTGGTTACCTGGAAAAAGGTTGCTCTTGGATCACATTGTTCATTGCGATGGCTCCGTCATTGGGATTCTTGGGTACTGTAATCGGTATGGTGCAGGCATTCGATAAGATCCAACAAGTAGGTGATATCTCTCCGACGGTTGTAGCAGGTGGTATGAAAGTGGCCTTGATTACTACTATCTTCGGTTTGATCGTTGCTTTGATTCTGCAGGTATTCTACAACTATATCCTGACTAAGATTGAAGCTTTGACCAGCGAAATGGAAGATTCTTCTATTACGCTTTTGGATATGCTCATTAAATATGACCTGAAGTACAAAAAATAATAATATATCTGCGATATGAAAATTAGAATTCAAAAAGTTTCAGGTTCTGTATTATTGGTAATGCTTCTCATTACGGTGGTAATACTGGGACTCTTCTTCTTCGGAGGGGAAACTCCTGTATCCCAACGGTTAGTCGCAGATACTTCCATGTCGGAACCTGCACAGACAGATGCATTGATTTACTGGATGTATATTTTGCTCGCTGTTACTGTATTCATTACGATAGCAGGTGCTATCTTCCAGTTTGGATCTAAGTTGGTTGATTCTCCTAAAACGGCAATTAGATCTTTGTTGGGACTTATCATGATTGTTCTGCTGTTGGTTGTGACTTATTCGGTAGGCAGTGATGTTCCCTTGGTAATACCGGGTTATGAAGGTACAGAGAACGTACCGTTTTGGTTGAAGATCACTGATATGTTCTTGTATTCCACTTACATTATGATGGGTGTACTCATCCTGTTAATTGTAGGTTTTGGAATTTCGAAGAAACTTAAATAATTTAGGAGAAGAATAAGATGGCAAAAGGAAAAAGAAGCACACCTGAAATCAACTCCAGTTCAACGGCGGACATGGCTTTCTTGTTGCTCATCTTCTTCTTGATTACTACTTCTATGGATACTGACCGTGGATTGGCAAGACGTTTGCCGCCACCACCCGAGGAAAACCAACAGAAAGATGATATCAAGTTGAAGGAGCGTAATGTATTGCAAGTCTTCTTGAACTTACAAGACCAGTTGATGTGTGGTGAAGACTATATTAACGTAGATCAACTGCGTGATAGAGCTAAGGAATTCATTGCTAATCCGAACAATGATGAAAAGCTTCCGGAAAAATATGCGGTAGAAGTACCGTTCTTCGGAACTGTTCAAGTAACAGAGAAGCATGTAATATCTTTGCGTTGTGACCGTGGTACTTCTTACAAGGCATATATCGCTGTTCAGAATGAGCTGGTTGCTGCATACAATGAATTGCGTGACGAAGTAGCTCAGGAAAAATGGGGTAAGAATTATGCTGATCTGGATGAAGTACAGCAAGAAGCAATTCGTAAAATTTATCCTCAGATGATTTCTGAGGCAGAACCTAAAAAGTACGGAGAAAAGAAGTAATGGGAAAATTTAATAAATCTGGTAAACGCGGAATGCCTGCGTTGAACACTTCTTCTCTGCCTGACCTTATCTTCTCACTGTTGTTCTTCTTTATGATTGTAACAACAATGCGTGAAGTAACATTAAAGGTTGAGTTTAAGGTTCCGCAAGGTACAGAATTGGAAAAACTGGAGAAGAAATCATTGGTTACGTTCATCTATGTAGGAAAGCCTACTGCCGAGTTCCGTAAGAAATTAGGTAATGAGAGCCGTATCCAGTTGAATGATAGTTATGCAGAGGTTTCTGAGATTCAGGATTATATTATTGGTGAACGTGCCAGTATGAAAGAATCTGATCAGCCTTTGATGACCGTTTCTTTGAAGGTCGATCAGGATACCAAGATGGGTATCGTAACCGATATCAAGGAAGCTCTTCGTAAAGCTTATGCATTGAAGATTAACTATTCTGCACAACCACGTCAGTAATTGTTAATCGGTGAATTATAAAAAGAGAGGCCGGGTCTTATTGATCCGGCCTCTTTTTTGCTATATCCTCTCGTTTTCAAGTGACCAGTTTGTCCTCCTGTATCGTCATGATGATAGAGTACTGCTTACGGTATGCTGAGTGGTTAACTGACGGCTTGTCGAGTGAATAGTTAGCGGCTGCATCTACTCGTTGACTTATGGCTTAGGAAGGAAATAATTAACGACTCAAAACACCTTGAAATATACTTGGAAAAATCTTCGGAACTGGGGCCGGATTTTTTCCCAGTTAGGAAAATAAAATTCCCCAGTTAGGAAAATATTTTTTCCTAACTAGGGAGAAAAATGGGGGTAAGTATTCTTATTTCACGTTGTATACTTCCCGATAGATAAGATTCTTTATTTCATCAAAAGCTTTTTCATATTCCAAATTACCGTATGCCATAAGGTGCATGGGCAGGTACGTGTCACCCGCTTTGTAAGGAGGTTGCAGGTACTCCTTTTCCCATAAGCTGAATCCTTGTCTCTGATAGAATCCGATGCGCCGTTTGGCCATTTCTTCTACAGGTGTTTCTACTTCCAGTACGATGGGACGGTGTAGTTCCTCGCAAAGTTTGTTTAGTACCGTTTTGCCATAGCCACCATTTCGTTGTGCAGGATCGATGGCAAAGTGCTCCACATAATAAAACTGTCCGAAATCCCAGTAAGTGATAAGTCCGATGGGGGCGCCGTCGCTCAATATGATGTTGTTATAAAAGATCTCTTTTGAGTCGGTATATTCCCGTTCTTCTTCCAAAGCGCGGTATTCGTCTGTTGGGAAAGACGCCACTAGCAGTTGCTCCATGTACTGATAATGCGGAGAGCGTGAGTCGGTGATACGTTCGAATGTAATCATAGAAATATGGGTTATAAGGTGATTATTTGGTATAGAAATCAATCATCCGTTGGATGGCACGCTGACATACGCGGCAGAAAGTTGGATAACTGTTGGTACGCATGCGGCAGTCGTCGGCCGGACGGTAAACGCCTTTCGAAGAATAGCCTCCGCCTTCGTATACGCCTACGGGATAAGTCTCGCTTTGCTCTGTCGGCGTAGGAACCGGTGTGCCCGGAGCCAGCATATCTTCCCACTTGGAGGCAAAGTCGACGCGGGTAGTGATGTTCTGTTCCCACGGTTCGATGTCCAGCGGATACATGCCCGACATGACATCGTCATCGTAGAAGTATTCGTCGCCCAGCCCGGCAAAGCTATGGCCGAATTCGTGTACCACTACAGGACGGAATTGCGGATGATGGGCAGTTGTCAGTGTATACGAGTTGTAGATGCCTCCACCACCATACTCTTCGGTATTGGCCAGGATGATGATGTGTTCGTAAGGGATGCCGGCCAGTGCGTCGTGGATGGATTTTATGCGCGAGGTAGTCAGGTATCTGTCCGAATAGAACGTGCTGAAGTGTGAGCTGAATGCCGTGTGCTTCCATTCGCCCAAACGGGGAATACTTACGCCGCTGTCTTGCGAAGGGCTGGCAACGGCTACGATGTTGAAACGCGACTTCAGACTTTTGAACGGTTCGTGGGCAAACAGGCTTTCGCAGGCGATGTCGGCGTCCTGATAGAAGGTTTCTATTTCGTCGGGTGTATATCCTTCGGCCAGGATAGCTACGTCAATGCACTGTTCGGCGCTGCCGCTTTGCAGCAGATATTTGTGCGGGGTGATGTGCGACTGTCCTTTGTGGTGAATCAGGATGTCGTCGGGATTGACGATGTGCTTCAGCTTTGCCTGTACGTTGCGGCGCAGGTCGAACAGCGTAATTTCTACTTCAACCGGACGGAGCGGGTAGGGGATCAGGAAAGTATTTTCGAATCCCTTTACCGTCTGCTGTGCTTCGTCAGTCTCCAGCCATTCCTGAAAAAGTGATGAGAAAGATGTCTTGTAGATGGCTTTTCCGCTTTGCTGGTCTTTTACGACCACTTGTCCGTTTCCTTCCAGGGGCAATTCGTCCAGATGGTGTTTCCGTCCGGCCCATCCGGGCAGGGAGCAGAGTTCGTCCAGGCAGATTTCCTGTCGGGTTGCGTTTCCGGTAAAGATGTAGTCCAGCCGAAGCGTCTTGTCGGCAAAATAGTCGTTGAAGTTTTGTGCAGATGCAGCCGCAGACATGCACAAACCTATCAGGAACAATCCAATTTTTCTCATATTCGTTCGCATTTATTTGTATCCACAAAGATACGTGCTTTGTTTTGCATCTGCAATTTTATTTCTTTCTTTGTCATAAAAGTTATAAATCGGATAGAAAACGAGAAAAAAATGACTAACTTTGCACAAAAGCCGTGTGTGAACACGGGAATAAAGTAAGTTACTTATTAATCATTTGAATCGAAAATGGGACATCATCAATTGGATACTTTAGACGAACAGATCTTGAAACTGATTGCTGACAATGCGCGTATACCTTTTCTGGAAGTAGCCCGTGCCTGTAACGTGTCGGGTGCTGCCATCCATCAGCGCATTCAGAAGCTGACTAATCTGGGCATACTGAAAGGCTCGGAATTTGTGATTGATCCGGAGAAAATCGGGTACGAGACTTGTGCCTATATCGGCATTTATCTGAAAGATCCTGCTTCGTTCGATGCCGTGACAAAAGCATTGGAGGCCATTCCTGAAATTGTGGAGTGCCACTTTACGACAGGTAAGTACGACATGTTCATCAAGTTGTATGCCCGCAACAATCACCACTTGCTGAGTATTATCCACGACAAGTTGCAACCGCTGGGGTTGGCTCGGACCGAAACGCTGATTTCGTTCCACGAAGCCATCAAGCGCCAGATGCCGATTGTGGTGGAAGGCGAGGATGACGAGCTGGACGCTTGATTGTGCGGCTTGACAGGGATTGGCTACTTCTTTACGTAGTCGGCAAAGGCATAAGGGCAGGGATGTTTTTCATCGGCAGGATGAGACTCCCTGCTTTTTTCTTTCCATACGGCGGGATCGACGGTAGGGAAATAGGCATCGGCCTGTGGTGCCTCGTCGTCTATTTCGGTCAGGCACAGGCGGTCGGCCAGCGGAAGAGCCTGACGGTAGACGCTTTCGCCGCCGATGATGTAGATGTCTTCATCGCTGCTGCAATGTTCCAGCGCCTCCTGCAAACTGGTGAACACTTCGGCACCAGGACATACGGTGGCGGCGTTGGACGACAGGACAATGTTCCGCCGGTTGGGCAACGCGCCTTTGGGCAGCGACTCAAAAGTTTTACGTCCCATGACGATGGTGTGTCCGGTGGTCAGTGCTTTGAAACGTTTCAGGTCGTTGGGCAGCCAGAACAGCAGTTTGTTCTGGTAACCGATGGCCATGCGGCGATCGACGGCGGCGATGATGCTGATCATATATCTTAGGTTTGTTTCAGGGTTATACAGATACTTTTCCGGCAATGTGCGGATGCGGGTCGTAGTTCACCAGTTCGAAGTCCTCGTACTGGAAGTCGAAGATGTTCTTTATATCCGGATTGATGCGCATCTGCGGCAGTGGACGTGGTTCGCGCGTCAGTTGCAGCTTTACCTGTTCCAAATGGTTCAGGTAGATGTGTGCATCGCCCAGTGTGTGGATAAAGTCGCCTGCTTTCAGGCCGGTCACTTGTGCCATCATCTGCAATAGCAGGGCATACGAGGCGATGTTGAACGGAACTCCCAGAAAGGTGTCGGCACTACGTTGATACAGTTGCAGGCTCAACCGCCCGTTGGCCACGTAGAATTGGAAGAAGGCGTGACAGGGAGGCAGATTCATGTTGTTGAGGTCGCCTACGTTCCAGGCGCTTACGATGATGCGGCGCGAGTCAGGATTGTGCTTGATGGTCTCTACCGCTTCGCTGATCTGGTCGATGAAGCCGCCTTGATAGTCGGGCCAAGAACGCCATTGATAGCCGTAGATGTGTCCCAGATCGCCGTCAGCGTCGGCCCATTCGTTCCAGATGCGCACACCGTGGTCTTGCAGGTACTTCACGTTAGTGTCACCCCGCAGGAACCAGAGCAGTTCGTAAATGATGGATTTCAGGTGCAGTTTTTTGGTTGTCAGACAGGGAAAACCGTCTTCCAGATTGAAACGCATCTGATGTCCGAACACGCTGATGGTACCTGTTCCGGTACGGTCGCTTTTCTCGACGCCTTCGGTCAGTATGCGGTTGAGTAGGTCTAAATATTGTTTCATTGCAAGGATATAGTTACTGATAGAGAGATTCCAACCCTTTCTTTCAGACGTTTATTGGTCCTGTAAATAGCTGTATTTCTGCTATTTCTATACCGAACCTATTCCGCCTTCAGAAACAAGGCCGTTGCAAAGTTAATTCTTTTGGTGATAAATCGGTACTGCCGACTTTAAAAAACTTAGCGGGCTTTCAGGAGGGGCTTTGTGGGACACTTGCACGGCTCGTGAGCCACACTTGCAATCCATTTGTTCGACACTTGTGTTGTTCACGAGCCGTGCAAGTGTCCCACAAACAGCGTACAGACAGGTCAGAGGAACGGCGTAAACAGGTTGCCGAACCATCCCACGAACTTTTTCCATGCCGAACGTTCTTTCCACACTTCGGGAGTCAGCAGTGTGCTGCGTCCTTTGTCATGTTCGAACATCTCGGTCAGTTCAGCTGTCGTTTCGGGGTCGAAGATAAAAGCATTGGTTTCGTAGTCGTAGCGCAGGCTGCGGCTGTTCAGGTTGGCCGTACCTACGGTACAGAAGCTGTCGTCCACCATCATAACTTTGGAGTGATGGAAACCGCCGTTGAACAGATATACTTTGGCTCCCCGCTTCATCAGTTTGTGCAGGATGTAGAAGGCCGCTTCGGGCGTAAACGGCACGTCGGATACTTTGGGCACCATAATCTCGACCTGTGTTCCTTTTTTCAGGGCGTATTTGAGGGCTTCACGAATGGATTTGGTGGGTACGAAGTAAGGATTTACAATCCGGATCAGGCTGTCGGCCGCACGTATGGAAGTGGCGTACGCTCGGCTGATGGAGCGCGGTGTTTCACGCGGCGTACGGTCTACAATCATGATTTCTTCGGCAATGCTGTCCGGCAGCTGGGGCGTGTCCGGAAAGTATTCCGGTCCGCCGATGTGTTGTCCGGTTTCGCGGTTCCACATGGTCAGGAAGATGCCCTGCAGGTAGCGGACTGCATCGCCGTCGATGCGTGCATGTATGTCGTGCCATTCGCCTATCTTGGGTAAACCTTTGATGTAATAGTCGGCTATGTTCATGCCTCCCGTGTAGCCAATCTTCCCATCGATCACTACGATTTTCCGATGGTCGCGGTGGGCGGCATGATTGAACCAGGGAAAGGTGATGGGGTCGAATTTTACGATTTCGATGCCTCGTTTGCGAATGGCTTCCAAATGTTTTTTCTTCAGCGGGCTGCTGTTCGACCAGTTACCAAAAGCATCGAACAGGGCACGCACTTCCACGCCTTCGGCCGCTTTCTGGGCCAACAGGTCGAACAGGGCGTTGGCGATGGAGTCGTTGCGGAAGTTGAAATATTCCAGATGGATGTGATGTCGGGCGCCGCGAATGGCTTCGAACAGGTCGGTGAACTTGTCGTGACCATTCATCAGCAATTCCACTTTGTTGTTATAGGTCAATGGGGCTCCCATTTGTTTCAGCCGGTTCATGACGATGCTGTCGCTGGTGCTTTGTGCATGCACATACCCTGCAAACAGAAGCAGGAACATAGTCAGGCTGACGGTGATATGTATTAAAACTTTCTTTGCCATTTTAGTTTTTTAAGTGGGCAAAGATATAACATATCATCGATAAAAATGTTTTTCCTTTACGAAAAAACGTTTATTCAAGCCAGCGAAGCTATTTTGCGGTACATCAGGAACAAAAGAACGCCCAAGGCTATCGCTATCGAACGTGGGTCGGCCTGTTCCATGCCGTTGGCTACGGTTGTGGTGAATGTTTCGCGCAAAGTGTCCCATACCAATTGCAGACCATCCATCAGGACAAACAGTACGGCAGCCAGCGTAAATCCGCCAGCCGTCCACAGGCGTGCCAGACGGCTGTTCCGGTTGGGCAGGCGGTGCATCACTCGTCTGCTGAACCCGTTGTCGGCTACTTCCAGCCGGTTTTCGGCGAAGAAGTTTTCCAGTAGTTTATCATTATTTTCAGTCATAACCATTCTGTTTTAAGTAAGTTGCCATCTTTTCCTTGGCCCTCGAAAGGTGGCTTTTTACGGTTCCCGTGGGGCATCCGGTGATTCCTGCTATCTTTTCGATACTCTGGTCCTCCAGGTAGAACAGGGTGATGCAGGTACGTTCTATGTCTTTCAGTGTAGCGAGTGCGCGGTGCAGGTCTGTCTTCAAGCCAGTGTCCGGCTGTCGGGTGCTGCATTGGGCATCTACCCGCATGGTGTCCAGGTCGTCTGTCTCTTTCCGACTGCGAAGATAGTCATAATATTGGTTGTAAGCAATACGGTAGAGCCAGGTAGAGAAGCTGGACAGGTTGCGGAACGAAGCCAGATTGGTGTAGGCCCGTATGAAGGTTTCCTGTGCCAGGTCGTCGCTCAATTCGCTGTCGCCGCAAGTCTGGTGCAGGAAAAACCGCCGGACGGCCGACTGGTATTTCCTGACCAACTGGTCGAAGGCCCTGTTATTATGAAACACTACGACCTGCGCAATCAGCGATAAGTCGTTGAGTTGGTTCATCGTTGTGTTTCGTTTTGGGCGTCAGAATCATTTTCTTTTTTGGTATATTCCCCTTCGCGTTCCATTCGGCTGAAAGGGGCACCGTTGTTACGTTCGGGTTGGGTATAGTAGATGACTACCTGTCCGAAACCTGTAAACATGATAAGCAAACCGATGCAGCCCAGGCCGAATTCGCCTGTCAGAGCCCACAGGAAGATGAACAGTCCGATGCCGAGGAAGATGTTTTTGATGCCACGGCTGCGCAAATCACGATTTTCAACCTCTTTGAAGAAATCGGGAGGCAGTTGTTGCCCGCTGGCCAGTGCCTGTTCGGCCAGGCGGTATTTGGCTTTCCGATTCTTGTAGCGGAAGTAGAAGATGATGAAAATGAGCAGTGCCGGCAGGCCGAACACGAAGATGATGGCAGTCATGGCAATGATAGTTTCGGGCGCTTCGTCGCCGAAGTTAAAGCCTACCCATTGCAGGCCGCTGCTACTGTTATGGTGGTGGTAAGGTTCGTCGTCGCTGTAGGTGCTGCTACCTTCGTAGGTGGTGATACTCAGCGTGTCGGTAGTCCGTTGTCCGTTTATCATGGTGTCCGTCAGCTCGATGACGCGTTTCTTTCCGTTTACGCTATCGGTCACGGTACGGTTTCCAGCTTGTATTCCTAAGCAAATGGCGGCCATCAGGCCCAGAAGTAAAAGGATGCGTTTCATATTCGTTTGTTTTTAGTTTCTTTGGTTCTTTGTCTGTTTAGACGGAACATCCCCCCGGCAAGGTTGCAAAGAAACGATTTTTTTTAGGAATTTGTTTCATGTATTGCGTGGTTAGGATGTAGAGGTACAAAAATAGGAGATTCATGGGAGAACGAGGGTGGAATTGGAGAATATTTGGGAATACCTATATATAGTTATTCCTGAAGTTTGTTTACTAGCATAAATAGCCTTATCTTTGCGCCCTCAATTTTAATCATATAAATCTTTTTTGGAGAAGTTGCGTCGCATCATGAAGTTCGTTCTTCCCCTGTTGTTCCTGATGTATTGGGGAGGAATCACACTGTTCAATCACTCGCATGTGGTGAACGGGGTCATCATTGTGCACTCGCATCCCTTCCAAGCCAATCATCAGCATACGCCGGATCAGGCCGAGACGATATTTTTTCTGGGCCATTATACCGCTTCTTCGCTTCCGTCGTTGCTGACTGCCGTTTCCTGTTTCTTGGTTTTGCTGAACGTATTGGCGGTGCCCCGTGTGGTACGGCTTTGTCTGTCACGACAGGAAAACGGCCTTCGTTTGCGTGCCCCTCCCGTTTGTGTCTTCTGACTGACGCGATTTATATTTGTATGACAGGTAGATGTGTCATGGATTCACCATGGATTATTTGGAAACATCTACCCTTTTCCTCATTTTATTAATTTATAGAAAGAAGACACATGAAAACGTATATTTTTCTTGTGGTGGCGGTGCTTTATGCACTGTTGCCAGCCACAACCTTTGCCGAAGACTTGAACAAATCGGATGCCAACATTGTGGGGCATGTACTTGAGAAACACTCCAAAGAACACCTTTCTTATATATCTGTTTCACTGAAAGGTACCACTATCGGTACGCTAACCGACGGAACAGGACATTACTTCCTGAAGAATCTGCCCGAAGGCGAGTTCGTACTGCAGGTCAGTGCCGTGGGATATAAAACTTTGACACGTAACGTTGTGCTGAAGAAAGGCGTTACGCTGGAAGAGAACTTCGAACTGGAAGAAGACCTCGTGGCATTGGACGGGGTAGTGGTGACTGCTAACCGCAGCGAAACAACCCGTCGTCTGGCTCCTACGCTGGTCAATGTCATGGACTTCAAGCTGTTCGAGCAGACCAATTCAACCACACTGGCACAGGGACTAAACTTCCAGCCGGGTGTGCGGGTAGAGAACAACTGCCAGAACTGTGGCTTCCAGCAGGTACGCATCAATGGCCTTGACGGTCCTTATACGCAGATTCTGATAGACTCGCGCCCCGTGTTCAGTGCTTTGGCAGGAGTGTACGGACTGGAACAGATACCGGCCAACATGATAGAGAGAGTGGAGGTGATGCGTGGAGGAGGTTCGGCACTGTTTGGCGCATCGGCCATTGCGGGAACCATCAACATCATTACCAAAGAACCGTTGCGCAACTCTGCCCAGCTGGGACATACCATTATGGGAGTGGGCGGCCTATCGGTGTTCGACAACAATACGACCATGAACGCTTCGTTGGTGACCGACAACCATAAGGCTGGTATTTACGTCTTCGGGCAGAACCGCCAGCGCAGCGGTTTCGATTACGACGGTGACGGTTTCACCGAACTGCCCCAGTTGCGCAACCAGACGGTCGGTTTCCGTTCGTTCCTCAAGACGAGTACTTACTCCAAACTGACCTTTGAATACCATCATCTGCAGGAATTCCGCCGTGGTGGCAATTTGCTCGACCGTCCGCCTCACGAGACCGACATCACCGAGCAGACCCAGCACAGCATCAACAGCGGAAGTGTGAAGTTCGATTATTTTTCGCCCAATGAGAAGCACCGCATGAACGTTTATGCCTCCGTGCAGCACATCGATCGCGACAGCTACTACGGTGGCGACCATTCGCTCGACGCTTACGGTGCTACTACCGACCTGACGTGGGTAGTTGGTTCACAATACGTTTATCACTTCGACCGTTGTCTCTTCCTGCCTGCCGACCTGACGGGTGGGGTAGAGTATAATCAGGATGCCATGCACGACAACATGTGGGGCTACAACCGCCGCATCGACCAGACGGTACGCATCGCCGGTGCTTTCTTGCAGAACGAGTGGAAAAACGACCGCTGGAGCTTCCTCGTGGGAGGACGTCTGGACAAGCACAATCTGATAGATCATGTCATTTTCAGTCCGCGCGTTAATCTGCGCTACAACCCGACAAAGGACATTAACTTCCGTGCCGCTTACTCCGTAGGTTTCCGTGCTCCGCAGGCTTTCGACGAGGATTTGCATGTGGAGAATGTAGGTGGCAGCGTGTCCATGATTCAGCTGGCCAAGGACTTGCGTGAAGAAAAGTCGCGCAGTTTCAGCCTTTCGGCCGATATGTATCACCGCTGGGGAGCCTGGCAGGGTAACTTGTTACTCGAAGGTTTCTATACCGACTTGTCCGACGTATTTGCTTTGCGCGAGATTGGTACCGAGAACGGTATTCTGAAGAACGAGCGTTACAACGAAAAGGGAGCCCGCGTCTACGGCATGACGCTCGAAGGCAAACTGGCTTGGCTCAGTGTGCTTCAGCTTCAGGCAGGCGTTACCTTACAGAAAGCCGAGTACAAGGAAGCCCGCCAGTGGAGCGACGATGAGACTGTTCCTCTGGAGAAACGTATTTTCCGCACGCCCGATACCTATGGATATATGACGCTGACTTACAGTCCGGTGAAGCCGTTGAGCATTGCCCTGTCAGGTACGTATACGGGCAGTATGCTGGTAGAGCACCGTGCCGGCTACATCGAGAAAGACCGTGCCGAAACTACCCCCGACTTTTGGGAAATGAATCTGAAAGCTGCGTACGACTTCACGCTCTACAACAACATCACCCTTCAGGTAAATGCCGGCGTGCAGAATCTTTTCAACGCCTATCAGAAAGACTTCGACCAAGGCAAACTGCGCGACTCGGGTTACATCTACGGTCCCGGCCTGCCGCGTTCCTACTTTGCGGGAGTGAAGATCAGTTACTGATGTAGGGGTTGAATGAAGAAGCTTCTTTTCAGAGGCGCATGATGCGGAATGTATAGAATTCAATCGGATATACATTACTCGTATGCGGCATCTGGGAAGAAGCTTTTTTATTGCCTGACTGAGAAACCGCAATTCCCTAACTAGGGAACGAGAATTTCTTAACTAGGGAATGGAAATTCCCTAACTGGGAAACTTGGAACGAAGAACTTTTTTAGAAAACCCTGTTTTCATTTGCCGCTGCAACTACCTTTTCGTATATTTGCTGCATCTGGTAAGATACTCCAGAAAATAAAGACTCAATAACTCAAAGACTTATAAACTCAAAACCTCTTCCTCATGATGCAAGATAAATACATCCGATTCGATTGGGCCATGAAGCGTATGTTGCGAGATAAGGCCAATTTTGTAGTACTCGAAGGCTTGCTCACCGTGTTGCTGGAACGGAAAATCACCATTCTGGAAATACTCGAAAGCGAAGCCAACCAGACGAACTATGATGATAAGTTCAATCGTGTGGACATCAAGGCAAAAGAGGAGAACGGGGACATTATCATTGTTGAGATACAGAATACGCGAGAACTGTACTATCTGGAGAGAGTGCTATATGGTGTTTCGAAAGCCATTACGGAGCACATCTCTTTGGGGAATTCGTATGCAGAGGTGAAAAAGGTATATTCCATCAGTATTCTCTATTTCGACATCGGTAAAGGCAGTGACTACCTGTATCACGGAGTGACAAACTTTGTTGGGGTGCATACCGGCGACGAATTGAGCATTTCGGCCAAGCAGGAAGGAGCAATCATCCGCAAGATGCCGCGCGAGGTGTTCCCCGAATACTACCTGATTAGGGTGAACGAGTTCAATAAGGTAGCAAAGACACCGCTGGAGGAATGGATCTCGTATCTGAAAAGTGGCGAAATCAGTTCTGATACCACGGCACCGGGATTGGCCGAGGCAAGGGAAAAACTGAAGTATTACAATATGTCGCCCAAGGAACGTCATGTGTACGACGAGCATATCAATGCCGTGATGATACAGAATGATGTGCTGGATACTGCCAAGTTGGAAGGCCGTGCAGAGGGTCGTGCAGAAGGCCGTGCGGAGGGGCGTGCAGAAGGTCGTGCGGAGGGGCGTGCAGAAGGGCTTGCGGAAGGCCGTGCGGAAGGACTTGCAGAAGGCCGTGCAGAAGAGAAGAAGGCATTGGCACGCAAGTTTAAGGAAGCCGGTGTTTCTATTGAACTTATTGCTCAAAGTACAGGATTGAGCATGGAAGAAATTGCTGCATTATAAGAAATTTGAGAAGATAGAAGATTATCATGCAATTACCTCCTTTATTTATTGAATATACCCGCGCTTTGTTGGGCGAGGAAGAATATAACAGTCTGGCTACCGCTCTGCTGGAGGCGGAACAACCTGTCAGCATACGTGTGAATACTCAAAAGTGTACAGATTCTTCTTCTGTCATTTCTCATTTTTCATTGAACGAAGTGCCTTGGGCGGAATGCGGATTCTATTTGAATCAGCGTCCGGCATTTACTTTCGATCCGTTGTTTCATGCCGGTTGTTACTACGTGCAGGAAGCGTCGTCAATGTTTGTGGAACAGGCGTTGAAGCGTTATCTGCCGGGCAGACCGTTGGCTGCGCTTGACCTTTGTGCCGCTCCGGGCGGAAAGTCTACCCATGTACGTAGCCTGTTGCCCGACGGCAGTCTGCTGGTAGCCAACGAAGTGATGCGCAACCGTGCCCAGATACTGGCTGAGAATCTGACCAAGTGGGGGCATCCTGATGTGGTGGTGACGAATAGCGATCCTTCCGATTTCACACCTTTGGAACACCTTTTCGACTTTATTCTGACCGATGTTCCCTGTTCGGGCGAGGGCATGTTCCGTAAGGACGAGACTGCCATAAGCGAGTGGAGTGCGGAGAATGTCGAAATCTGCTGGCAGCGTCAGCGGCGCATTCTGACAGACATCTGGCCTTGCCTGAATCCGGGTGGACTGTTGGTATATAGTACATGTACCTATAATACGAAAGAGAACGAAGAAAATGTGCGTTGGTTGTGTCGGGAGTTGGGAGCCGAAGTGCTGCCGCTCGACGTGCCAGCTGAATGGGGGATTACCGGCAATCTGCTGGCTGGAGAAGATTTCCCAGTCTATCGCTTCTTACCACATAAGACGCAGGGAGAAGGATTCTTCCTGGCTGTATTGCGTAAGGCTGGTGAGGCAGAAGAAACAGCAAGCGAAGATATATCGATGATGCAAACGGGACGGATGAACGCGGATAGACAGTCGGCGGGCAAACAGCGCGGGAAGAAAGGAAATGGAGGAAAGGCTTCTTCGGGATCGGCTTTCGGAAAGGAACAGCTGGCAATGGTGCAAGGCTGGCTGCGTGATGCGGAAGGTTACACCTTGATGCCCGAAGGACAGACGCTGGCGGCTTTCCCTACGGCATGGCTACCTTTGTTGACAGTTTTGAAGCAGCATGTCAAAGTGATGCAGGCAGGTGTAGAAGTGGCTGGAGTGAAAGGGAAAGACTGTATTCCCGCCCATGCGCTGGCCATGAGTAGCCTGCTTCGGCAAGATGCTTTTGCCTGCGAGGAGGTGGATTATCCTACTGCTATTGCCTATTTGCGCAAAGAGGCTGTAGTCCTTTCGGACACAGCCCCTCGCGGTTTTGTACTTCTTACGTACCGTGGTTTCCCTCTTGGATTTGTGAAGAACATCGGCAATCGTGCCAATAATCTTTATCCGCAGGAGTGGCGCATCCGGAGCAGTTATGTACCGGAGCAACCGGAAACCTTGGGAAATTAAGAATGATGAATGAAGAATTTTTTCTTTTTCCATTCTTCATTCTTCATTTTCCATTCTTCATTATTTAAAGCTTGCTCTTGTATATTCTGGCCATTACTTTCTGGTACTGGTTCTCCAGTTGTAGCAAGTTGGTCTGGCTTTGGTAGACTACGGATACTTCTACGAAATACTCTATCATGCTGATTTGTCCGCCTTCGAGTGCCTGGCGCAACAGGCGCAAGTCCTGCTGACGGCCGAAAGTCTCGGTATACTCATGTATGGAGGCTTGCAGGTTGGAAGCTTCTTCGTAGAGCTGCCATAAGGCGGTGGAAGCACTCAGTCGAGCATTCTCCTTTTGGTAATCGATGCTTTGTAGTTGCGAGCGTGCCATTTTTACCTTTCCGTGATTCTGGAAGATGGGAAAGGAGAAACCTACTACCACTCCGTTGAGCGGATGTCCGCTTTCGGTATTGCGCCGATATCCCAGTTCCAGGTCGGGCAACCAGCCTTGACGGCTGACAGAAAGCTGGCGGCGTGCAGCTTCACCGTCGTTCTGCAGGGCAAGCAGGGTGGGGTTGGAAGCCAGCAGCTCGTCGCATAAAGGACCGAAGTCGGCAGGCAGGGGGACATCGGGATAATCGGTAAGTCCCAGGTTGAGCGCATGAGGCGTAGCAGCTCCTTCGGCCAAAGGACGGCCGGGTACGAGCGACTGGTTACCGTTAAGGGCGGTCAGTTCGCGCAGCTTGTTTTCCAAGGCTGTACGATTCATGCGGGCTTCGGTACGTACATTCAGCAGTTCCAGATTGATTTTATTGGTTTCCAGCGAACTGGCATCACCGGTTTCCAGTCGTTTCTTGTAGAAAGCTGCCAGCTCTTCGGCGTTCTTCAGGCGTTCGCCGAGGAGGGACTGCTGACGGGTCAGCATGATGATGTCGAGGCAGGCTTCCTGTGCTTGCAACAGAATGTCCTGGCGCAGGGCAAGGGCTTGGGCATCGAGCGACTGAGCCTTGTAGCGGTTCATGCGGGCGCGGGTGATGTAGAGCGACGGGAAGTCGAAACTTTGTGCAATGACCATTTCGCCCACGGTGATGTTCTTGTCGTCCGAATCCCACAGATGGGCGTACGACAGGGTTGGATTGGCCAGGTTATTGGCTGTCCGGTTTTCCAGTTTCTGGGCATTCACATTCTGGGCATTGGCTTGCAACTGCCGGTTGTTCTGCTCTATCTGGGTGAGGATGGTTTCAATGCTGTTTTGGGCGTGTAGCCCTGCCGCCAGGGCAAGGCATACACAAATGATTACTATTTTCTTCATTCTTTCTTGGTGTGTATTAGCAGATAAACTATCGGGATGATGAATCCGTTGAGGAACGTCGAGGTCAGCAGACCGCCCAGGATGACTTTGGCCATCGGGCTTTGTATTTCGTTGCCGGGCAGGTCGCCGCCCAAAGCCAGCGGAATAAGGGCCAGAGCACTGCTGAGGGCTGTCATCAGAATTGGGTTCAAACGGTCGAGCGAACCACGCAGAACGCTGTCGTAGATGCCATAGCCTTCTTCGCGTTGCAAGTGGTTATAATGGCTGATGAGCAGCATACCGTTTCGGGTAGCAATGCCGAACAACGAGATGAAACCGATGATGGCAGGGATGCTCACTTCGCCCGTGGTCAGCAACAGGGCAAACACACCGCCTATCAGGGCCAGCGGCAGGTTGATGAGGATGACGGCGCTCTCCTTGACGCTGCGGAACTCGTGGTAGAGCAGCAGGAAGATGACAACGATGGACATGAACGACGTCAGCATCAGCGTGCGGCTGGCTGCCTGTTCGCTTTCAAACTGTCCGCCGTATTCTACATGGTAGCCTTCGGGCAGTTGGATTTGGGTGTCGATACGTTCCTGAATGTCGTTCACTACGGAGCGCAGGTCGCGGTCGGCAACATTGGCCGAGATGACTATCTTACGCTTTACGTTCTCGCGGCTGATGGTGTTCGGTCCCATGGTCGAACGGATGTCGGCTACGTAGTTGAGCGGCACTTGCAATCCGTCACCCGTATCAATCATCAGGTTGCCTATCTTCTGTGCCTGGTCGCGCAAATCATCACGCATGCGTACGGTCAGGTTGAACGACTTGCCCTGTTCATAGACTTGCGAAACGGCTTCACCCGCCAGACAGGCGTTGACGTATTCAGCAAACTGCGGCAGGGTGATACCATAGCGTGCCAGCATCTCGCGGCGGGGTGTGATGGTGAGCTGCGGACGTTCGATTTGCTGCTCTACTGTCAGATCGGCTACGCCCTCAACGTCTTGTATCTTGTCCTTTATCTCGTTGCCTAAGGCGAACATGCGGTTCAGGTCGTCGCCGAAGAGCTTGATGGCGATGTTTGCTTTCGTACCCGACAGCATGGCGTCGATACGGTGGCTGATGGGCTGGCCTATCTCGATGTTAGCGCCGACGATGCTGCCCAACTTTTCGCGAACTTCTGCCACGACTTCGCTGCGCGGCCGGTCTTTCAGTTCGAAGGGAGCTTCAATCTCCGAGGTATTCACGCCTAAGGCGTGCTCGTCCAATTCGGCGCGGCCGGTTTTGCGGGCTACGGTCTGTATCTCTGGGATGGTAAGCAGCAGTTCTTCGGCACGGCGTCCGATAGCATCGCTTTCTTCGAGCGAGATGCCCGGCAGTGAAGAGACGTTGATGGTGAACGAGCCTTCGTTGAACGGCGGCAGGAACGAGCGACCCAGCGTGAAGAACAGTCCTAAGGCGACGGCAAAGAGGGCAATGGTACAGCCCAGTACGGCGCGTTTGTGATGTAAGGCTTTTTCGAGCAGCGCACCGTATGCCTTCTTCAGCGTACGAGCCACGGCGGAGTCGCCCGAATCGGTCTCACAGGTACTTCTGGAGGGGGGTGCCGGACACTCCCGGGAGTTACCGCCGGACACTCCCGGGAGTCTTGCCTCATGACTTCCGGGAGTCATAGCCTGAGACTTCCGGGAGTCATCGGCTGTGACTTCGGGAAGTCTTTGGGCATCTTCTGTTTGTTTGTCTTCTTTACTCTTCAGCAGGTACGAGCAGAGCACAGGTGTCAGTGTCAATGCCACTACCGTTGAGGCGGCCAGGGCTGTGATGAAAGCGATGCCCAGCGGCACCAGCATTCGTCCTTCCATACCGCTCAGGAAGAACAGGGGCACGAAGCTGACCACGATGATGAGCGTGGAGTTGAGGATAGGCATACGTACCTCACGCGAAGCGTTGAACACCACCTGCAGGATGGACAGGCGACGCTCGGGCGGCAGGAGGCGATTCTCGTGCAAGCGGCGGTAGACGTTCTCCACATCGACGATGGCGTCATCGACCAGCGAACCGATGGCAATAGCCATACCACCCAAACTCATGGTGTTGATGGTCAGTCCCATGTAGTGCAGTACCAGTATGGAAACGACAAGTGACAGGGGCAGGGTGACCAGTGAGATAATGGTAGTACGTACGTTGGCCAGGAAGAGGAACAGTACGATGACCACGAAGATACCACCTTCGATGAGTGACTTCTGTACGTTGCCAATCGAACTCTCGATAAAGCGGCTCTGGCGGAAGATGTCGGTCGAAACTTTCACGTCGGGGGGCAGGTTCTTCTGCAAGTCTTTCAGTGAGGCTTCCAGTTTGGCAGTTAGTTCCAGGGTGCTGGTAGCAGGCTGCTTCGTCACAGTGAGCAGTACGGCGGGTTTGCCGCGTTCCGAAGCCAGACCTAACTTGGGCGTCTGTGCACCGATGCGTACGTCGGCCACGTCTTCCAATAAAATTGGAAGTGACGAGTTGCTGCCACTACCACTTGTCGCTTGTAGCTCATCACTCGTAGCTTTAACCACGGTTTTTCCCAGCAACTCCGTATTCGTCGTGGCAGTCAGTCCGCGGACGATGTATTCGTTGCCGTATTCGTAGATGACACCACCGTTGGCGTTGAGGTTCATGCCGCGGGTAGCTTCCAGTATTTGTCCCAGCGTGACGCCGTAGTGGCGCATCCGTTCGGGGTCGAGCTGTATCTGGTATTCCTTGATGTCACCACCCAGTACGGCTACCTGTGCCACGCCACCCGTAGAAAGTAGACGCGGACGGATAGTCCAGTCGGCCAGCGTACGGAGGTCGAGCATGGAAGTGGAGTCGGCGGTAAGGCCGATAATCATCATCTCGCCCAAGATGGACGACTGCGGTCCCAGTGTAGGCTTGCCCACACCTTCGGGCAGTTCTTCGGCTACAAGCGAAAGCTTTTCGCTGACAATCTGCCGGGCCAGGTAGATGTCCGTGTCCCAGTCGAATTCGACCCAGACTACGGAGAAACTGTGAGTAGACGAGGAGCGTACACGGCGTACGTGCGTGGCTCCGTTGACAGCGGTCTCGATGGGGAAGGTGACGAGTTGTTCCACCTCTTCGGCTGCCATGCCGTTGGCTTCGGTCATCACCACTACAGTGGGTGCCGTCAGGTCGGGGAACACGTCTACTTCCGTATGTACGGCGGTGTAAGTACCGCCAATCAGCAACAGCACCGATGCTACGAGCACCAGGATGCGGTTCTGAAGGGAGAAGTGTATGATTTTGTTGAGCATAACTTGTTAAATGAAGAATTAAGAATGAAGAACGAAGAATTCTTGTGTATGGAAAATTCTTTATTAGGAAGCACTGCTTCCATTCTTCATTTTTCGTTTAATTAGTGTTCATGGCTGTGTGCCGGTATCGCATTTGTAGCCCCTGCCAGTTTCACTTGGTAGGCACCTTTGGTCACCAGACGGTCGCCAGCGTGCAGGCCGGTGAGTACCTGTACCCGTTCGCCGTCATCGGCACCCAGGGTAACAAGTTGCTTCTGGTAGCATTCTTCATCCAGTTGCAGGTAGACGAAGTAGCTGCCCTGCTCTTCGGTGAGGGCCGAGCGAGGTACGCTGATGACACCTTCCATCGGCGTGGTAAGCAGATAGATTTCGACAAAGGAACCGGGGACGACTTCGCCTTTGTTGTCGAACTCGAAGGTGACGGGGATGTAATAGCTGCCCTCGCCCGAAGCCTTTCCGTAGGACAGCAGGCGGCCGTTCAGGTCTGTCAGGCTATATACCTTATTATTATAAGGAGTGGAGAAGTTGGCCGAGGCCACGGAGGGCAGGGCGTTGTAGTATTTCTCGGACACATCGGCGCGGAGGAAGAGACGACGGTTCTGCGTGATGCTGACTAATGGCTGGCCTACGCTGACGTAATCGCCCTCCTTTACCAACAGGCTTTTGACGTAGCCGCCGATGGGGGCGGTGACAGTCTGTCCCTGCGGGGTGTGGTTGCGGGCTACGGCTTCGTAGCTGATGCGGGCATTCTCGTATGCTTGTTTGGCCTGGGCAAATTCCTTTTCGGAAACAATCTTGCTGGCTACCAGTGCTTTCATACGTTCGTACTCTTTCTTGCTGACTTCGTAGGCGATGCGGGCTTTCTGTACGGGGTCACCTTCGGCCATGTTCTGCGACGAGAGGGTAAGCAGCGGAGTGCCTTTGCCTACCTGCATACCTTCGACTACCTTGTTGCGGAACGATACGACACCAGCTACGGTGGCAACGGCTACGCTTTCGTCGCCCTGTGCGGCCAATACCTGTCCGCTGGTCTTGATAACCTGGTGAAAGGCGCCCGCTTCTACGGTGCTGACCTCAATACCTGCTGCCTGGGCTTTGGCTGGTGGCAGGACTATTTCGCCACTGCCTGCACTGTGCCCTTCTTCGGCTTCGTGGGCGTCGGCTTCGTGGTTATGACCGTCGTGGTCGTGTCCTTCGTGAAGTTCGGCCTCATGGTCGTGGTTCTCGGTCTCGTGATTGTGTCCGTCGTGATCGTGGGCGGACTTGTTCTGACAGGAGCCCAGTGACAATGCAACGAGGACTCCCAAAAATATCAGTTTCTTCATTGATATAAATGGATTAAGTTCTTGCAAAATAATGTGAGTATGATTTCCGGCTGCAAAGGTACTGACCAAAGAGTGCAACCGGGTTGCAATGTGCGGGGCACACTGCACCTATTATGCAAGATGGCTGGGAGGAGCCCTTAATCCCGAGGCACGGGCTATGTAGACACCGTGCAGTGACTCGATGTAGGGTGAGTATGAAACAGGTTGGCAAGGTTCGCCAAAGGCGTACAGTTGCCTGAGGAATGTGCTGAGTACGGCAGGCAGCAGGACGGGCTTCAGCACGGGAGCCTGACGCTCGGTGCGTGGCGTGCGCTGTACGAAGTGGCTGGCGATGCAGCCTTTGTCGTGGCAGCAGTTGGGATGTCCTGCGGGGTGATGGTGATGAGGTGTGTGGCAGCAGCTGGGCTCTACATCGTTCTTCATACAGATGAGGCCGTCGGCATGGTGATGATGGGGAAAGACGGGTACAGCCAGCATGATGATGCTGACTAAAAAAAGCAAGTATACAATGTACTTTTTCTCTTTCTCCATGCCTTTTTGCTTCTGATGGTTGCAAAGATAAAAGTAAATCGTATACTTGCCAAGAACTAAGATAATAAATTAGTCGATTAGTAAGTGTATTTCAACTTCTTCACCGCCTGACCGGCTCCTGCTCCGGGTATCAGGGTGAATTCCCAGGTGTATTCGCGGTCGGCAGGCAGGGTGTATTCGGGTTCGGGACGCGAGTACCAGCTGTCGTAACCGGCCAGTCCCTGTTGCTTCAGGTCGAGGCAGACTTCAACAAAGTCGCGCGGGGTGATGTCGTTGATGTGCGTCTGACGAGGTTTGTCGTAAGCACCTATCTCGGGACGGTTGGCTATCTCCTGCGGAGTGAAGTTGTTCCACTGGTAGGGGCGGTTGATGGCCTTTCCGGCGTCGAAGTCCTCAACGGAGTTGCGCAGGGCGTTGAACTCCATCAGGCTGTCGGCTACAATCAGCAGACTCTTTCCGCGTCCGTTCAGCGAGAGCCAGCGTGTGTCGCAGTGGTGACCGTTCTCCTGCGGGCGTACGTAGGGGAAGTATTCGTCGTCGGCCGTGCTGTTGTACAGTCCTATCAGACTACCGGCCTTACGGTCCCAGTAGTTTTCCTGCGGTCCGCGGCCAAGGTAGGCCAGCTGGTTCATCGTGGCAGGCAGACGGAAGCGGACACCGATGCGGGGAACTACCATCTTGTCGCGTGCGCTGACGCTTTGGGCATCGCGTCCGGGCGAGAAGGTGGCCGTGGCGGTAGCTTCGGAGATGTCTATCTTCACACCGTCCAAGTGGGCAGGAGTGAAGCGGGTGGATACGTTCATCACGCCGTCGGGATATATCTTATAGGTAATGAAGAACTCGTTTCCGGCAGGCAACTTATAGACAATGTTCACCAGCGCATTGCGGCCCGACATTTCGGCCGTGGCGCTTGATACGCGGAAGTTGCGGCTCGATACTTCCCATATCTCCAACCGTTTGGGGTTTCCGCTTCCGTAGTCGTTGTCGTTGGGGGCACGCCAGAAGTTGGGCTGGATGCCGAATCCGTCGTTGAAGTACTCGGTACCGTTCACGCGGTAGGACGTAAGGATGCCCGACTGCTTGTCGAACGTGAAGTTGACTTTCGAGGAGGTAACCTTCAGTTCGTTGCCCTCGTTGTCGATGCTGAGTGCGGGGCCACCGGCCTGATAAGCGTCCTTGTCGGCGGGCACTTGCGGCAGGACGAACTGGTCGTGCGCAATGACGTGTCCGGCGGGGATGCAGCCTTCGGCTCGGGTGGTGGTTACTTCGAAGTCTATCAGGTAGTCAGTGCCGGGCTGGGGCTTGAGTCCTGATACGGGTACGCTAATCTCCTGCGAAGCCTGCGGTGCGAGGTCGAGTGTGAGGCGGCCGTCGCGCAGCGTCTTGCCGTTGGCACGGATGGCGTAGCGGAGGACGTAGTCCTTCAGACCGGTGAAGTAGAAGCGGTTGGTCACTTTGACCTTGCCGTTGGCCAGGTCGGTGGCTTCGAAACCTACATTCTGGTGGGCGTATTTCACTTCCGCCATGGCGGGATGAGGCGTACGGTCGGGGTTGACGATACCGTTGCACAGGAAGTTACCGTCGCTCGGCATGTCCTTGCCGAAGTCGCCTCCGTAGGCGTAATAGGGGGTACCGTTCTCGTCCTTGACGAGCAGGCCCTGGTCAACCCAGTCCCAGATGTATCCGCCCTGCAGGTTGGGATATTTATAGATGGCTTTCCACTGGTCCCACAGGTTACCGTTGGAGTTACCCATGGCGTGCGAATACTCCGAAGGCACTACGGGACGGTCGCTGCCCGTTTTTCCTACTTCTTCCAGCCACTTGGCACTGGGGTACTGAGGTACGTACATATCAGAGTTCCACTCCCATTGGGCGCGCTCGTAGTTGACGGGGCGGTTCATTTCTTCCTTTTCTTTCAGATAGAGGTAGGTCTGGTAGAAGTTATATCCGTTTCCGGCTTCGTTGCCCAGCGACCAGAAGGTGACCGAAGGATGGTTCTTATTGCGTTCGTACATGTTGGCAGTGCGCTCCATGTGGGGTTTCAGCCATTCGGGATTGTTGCCCAGGGTGCCGCCTTTGCGCAGGTTATAGTACATGCCGTGCGACTCGATGTTGGCCTCGTCGTAAACGTAGAGTCCGTACTCGTCGCACAGTTCGTAGAAGCGGCGATCCTGCGGATAGTGGCACAGGCGGACGGTGTTGATGTTGTTCAGTTTCATCAGTTCGAAGTCCTTGCGCATCAGTTCTTCGGTCACGTAGTGGCCTGTCTCAGGATTGTGCTCGTGGATGTTGACGCCTTTCAGTTTGATGGGCTGTCCGTTGAACAGGAGCACGGTGTAAGGTTGTCCGTTTCCGGCTATCTGGTCGATGGGTTTGATTTCGATGCGGCGGAAACCTACGTTTTGCGGGATGACTTCGGTCACCCGGCCGTCTTCCTTGACGGTGAGCAGCAACTTGTAGAGGTTGGGATGCTCGGCACTCCAGGTGCTGACGTTTTCCAGTTCTTTCTGGAAGGTGGCTGTGGTGGGGCCGTCGGCTTTCAGCGTCAGGGTTTGTTCGGATGCGGCGGCTGTACGGCCTGCGGCATCGAGCAGTTCGTAACCGATGCTGACGGACTTGGCCTGTCCGCTGTGGTTCTTCAGGTCAATGGCCAGGCGGAAGAGACCGTTGCGGTAGGTGTCGTCGAGGGTAGAAACGATGCGGTAGTCCTGCACGGCGATGCGGGGCTGCGACCACAGGAAGACGTCGCGCTCAATACCGCTCATGCGCCAGAAGTCCTGACACTCCAGATAGGAGCCGGTGCTCCAACGGAAGATTTTAAGCGTCAGCACGTTCTTGCCGGATTGCAGGTAAGGGTTGATGAGGAACTCGGCAGGATTCTTTGAGTCTTCGTTGTAGCCCACTTCGCGGCCGTTGACGTAGACGTACACGCCCGACTTGGCTCCGGCGATGTGCAGATAGATGTCGCGTCCGTCCCAGCCGTCGGGGATGGTGAAGTCGCGGCGGTAGACACCTACGGGAGTTGCTTCGGGCAACAGCGGCGGTTGCGGGTTACGTGGTTTGAATTCGTAACCGTGGTTGGTGTAGATGGCGGTGCCGAAACCTTGCACTTCCCAGTTGCCGGGCACGGTGATGTCGGCCCAGTTCGAAGTGTCGGTCGACGGGTCGGTGATGCCGGCAGGAAGCTGGCGGTAGGAATCGACAAAGTAGAACTTCCACGTGCCGTTCAGCAGCTGGTAGTAGGGACTGTTTTCGTAACGGGCGGTGAGGGCTGTAGCTCGGTCGCCGTAGGTCATGAACGAGGAGCGGGGAGCTTCCTTGTTCACCGAAATCACTTGAATGTCTTGCCAATAAGGCTTTTCCGGTTGCCCGGCGGTGTCGTTTGCCAGTGCGCTGGTCAGGCACAGGCAGCTCAGGAGAACCAGGAGCAGACTGTTTTTTAAGAGATGTACCATGAATAGGAATATTAAGGTTATATGTTGACAAAGATAACGCTAAAAATCAAGTCTCGCAAATGCGGAGGAAAACGGTTTGACAGAATGTCATTTTGTATTTCCGAAGCGGTGAGAATCCGTTATTTCTGCCCGTTGCCCGGGATGTGCGCAATTTTGCGGGCAGATTTCTGTATCTTTCTTATAGATAGACGGATAGCGAAATGTTTACAGTTGAAATAGAATGGAAACGACGGGAAATGAAGCCAGAACCAGTCTCCCTTCCACCAGAAAGCTATGTTTCCGAGGCACACAAGCGTTGTTCGTGTACCGCACAAGCAATGTTCGCGAGCCGTACAAGCATTCTTCCGGCTCCGCACAAGCGTTGCGAAAGTGGAAAACAAGCGTTTTCAGGAGTGTTTTTGTGCATATCTATGCACTTTTGCGGGCGTTTTATGCTGTTCGGGCTTCTGTTTCGCGGAAAACAGATAAAGAGGCGGTAAGCAAAACAGCCGTTTGCCTGTCACGAAGACGGGAAAACGGCTGTTTGGGTATGCAAAAAGATTTTTCAGGAAACCTTATTTCTCTCCAGTTCGCTGAGCGATTCCATTTTCTTCTTTTCCAGAAATTCGTAGACGCCGCAAAGGTGTTCGCGGACGCGCTGGTGGCCGAACTCGTACACCTTGCTTACCAGTCCGTCGAGGAAGTCACGGTCGTGGCTGACAACAATCAGTGTGCCGTCGAAGTCCATCAGTGCCTGCTTCAGGATGTCTTTGGTCTTCAGGTCCAGATGGTTGGTAGGCTCGTCCAGGATGAGCAGGTTGACCGGTTCGAGCAGCAGTTTGATCATCGCCAGTCGGGTACGTTCGCCGCCGGAGAGCACCTTTACCTTCTTCATCGAGGCTTCGGGGCTGCCGAACATAAAGGCACCCAGCAGGTCGCGTATCTTGTTGCGTATCTCGCCTTTGGCCACGTCGTCGATGGTCTGGAACACCGTCAGGTTTTCGTCCAGCAGCGAAGCCTGGTTCTGTGCGAAGTAGCCTATCTGTACGTTGTGGCCCAGCGTCAGGGTTCCTTCGTGCTCAATCTCGCCCATGATGCACTTCACCAGTGTAGACTTTCCTTCGCCATTGCGGCCTACGAAAGCCACCTTGTCGCCGCGTTCGATGGTGAGCGTCGCATTGCGGAACACCACGTGATCACCGTACGTCTTGCCTACGCCGTCCATGATGACGGGATAGTTGCCCGAGCGGGGCGACGGGGGGAACTTCAGTCGCAGGGCCGAGGTATCTTCCTCGTCCACTTCGAGCAGTTCCAGTTTTTCCAGCATCTTCACGCGGCTCTGCACTTGCAAGGTTTTCGAGTAAGTCCCCTTGAAGCGTTCGATGAACTCTTTGGTTTCGGCAATGAACTTCTGCTGTTCGTCGTAGGCTTTCTGTTGCTGTTCGCGGCGCTCCTTGCGCAGCTCCAGGTATTTGGAATAGTTCACCTTGTAGTCGTAGATGCGTCCCATGGTCACTTCGATGGTGCGGGTGGTGATGTTGTCTACAAACTTACGGTCGTGGCTGATGACTACCACCGCCTTGCCGTTGTTGATGAGGAAGTCTTCGAGCCACTGTATGGACTCGATGTCCAGGTGGTTGGTAGGCTCGTCCAGCAGCAGGACGTCGGGCTTCTGCAACAGCAGTTTGGCCAGCTCGATACGCATGCGCCATCCGCCGCTGAAGTCGCTGGTGGGGCGGCCGAAGTCGCTCCGCTCGAAGCCAAGTCCCAGCAAGGTCTTTTCCACGTCTTCCTCGTAGTTGGTGGCATCGATGGCGTAGAACTTCTCGCTCAGGGCCGACACTTGTTCGATGAGTTGCATGTAGCTGTCGCTCTCGTAGTCGGTGCGCGTCTCCAGTTCCTTGTTCAGGCGTTCAATCTCGGCCTCCATCTCGTGCAGGTGGGCAAAGGCCTGGGCAGTTTCCTCGAACACGGTGCGTCCGTCTTCCGTCATCAGGTGCTGCGGCAGGTAGGCCACAACGCAGTCTTTGGGCACCGATACCTTTCCCCGTGTGGGCTGCCGGATGCCTGCAAGGATCTTCAGCAGGGTGCTTTTTCCGGCTCCGTTCTTTCCCATGAGGGCGATGCGGTCCTTTTCGTTAATCACAAAAGAAATGTCGCTAAATAAAGTAGTGCCGCCAAATTCTACGGCCAGTCCGTCTATTGAAATCATAAGTCCGTTTTAAATGAGGTGCAAAGATAGTGCATTTGTATGTAATTCTTTTTATCTTTGCTTCCCTTAATCGAAAACTGTGTCATGAATCTGGTTATAAACTGTACGAAAATAGAAGAACTGGATGAAACCCTCCAGAAAGTATTGTGCTTTTACGTATATTGCTCCGATTTTGTTCCTACCAAGACCTTGGAAGCGCTGTGGAAAACTTTGCCGACCATGCCCCATGGCATGAAGAAAGCGCTGGACTTGCTGACGTCGAAGGGAATGTTGTCAATCTTCAACTACGACTGGACTTCCAAAATGTATGTGTATTGCGTTTCGTATAAATACTATTTCCCGGTTCTTTATTTTCTGAAAACACGCCATCCGGAGTGGGAAGACGACTATCGCCGGTGTGTGGGTTACGATTATAACAAGAATGAGATGTTTCTCGAACTGGAAGAAGCTTTTATGGCGGTGCTCGAACATCGGGAAGCCGATTTGCTACCGTTGCGTATTCCGGTTTCAATGTATTCTTACCTGTTTCCTGTAGCTTTTGATCCCTGCATCAGTCCTTTGTTCCTGAAACTGGACGATGACTTGTTTGCAGAGGCTTTCTCGAAATTGTTGGTCTATATGCAGGATAACGACTATCTTGATGACCAGAATCACCTGCTGCAATGGTTGGAAACAAAATCCTTGCCAGCAGCGATGCGATCCCGGTTGCGTTCCATGCTGGCCCTTTACCGTTACTATTCGCACGGCGAGTACAAGCCCTTGCAGGATTCGTCCGACGACGTATTCTTCTGGATACTGAATGCCGTATATGCCCTGCATAGAGAAAGGTATGCCGATGCAGTGGCATTGTTCGACAAGGCTTTGAAGATAAGAAACAAGATAGCCCACGAAAAGAACATTTTCGAGAATCCCCTGACCTGCTATTTCCTCATAATGGCCTACGTGCACGATGATTCGCCCGCAAGCATCAAGAGACTGGACCAGTTCAGAAACAAAAGAGGAGTGAAAGAACAGCTGAACCTGTTGCCGGCTTATATCGTAGCCAGTGCTTTCAGAAACGAAGAACGAAAAGCCAGTTTGGGACTGGTACAGCAACTCTTTGATTCACTCTTCCATCCGTCTGTCTTATATTCGTACTTGGGTTTTCTGTTTAACCGTTACTTTGAATTGACAGATCCCTTGCAGGACAAAGGCTTCTACGAACTGCATCCGCAACAGGCCGTATTAAAGCACGAACTGTCCGCTTACATTGATCTGACTGAGGACGAACGTGCCCGGCTTACCCGAATTTACGGTACGTCGCCCGCCCTGACTTCCATACGCCGGAAGCAGGCATGGGAGTTGCTGATAGAAGACTTGTTGAAGAACGAAAGCCAGACAGGCAGCGTGCAGAAGGAAGAAAAGGATGCACGACTGATGTACCTCATCAAGTATAACTATATAGAAGTGCGCGAACAGACCCGCCTGAAGTCGGGAAAGTGGAGCAGCGGAAAACCTATTTCGAATATACGTTACTTTCAGGAAGGTTCGGCGTTGATGGACGAATTTGACAGGCAGATCTGGAATAAATACCGGCAGGGCAACTATGATTCGATGTATTTGAGTGTGATGCTGCCTATGATGGTAGGCTGCGACCGTCTGTATACCGGTTATTACGCCCCTTTCGAACAGGTGAAGGTAGACGAGGAGAAACCTTATCTGTCGGTGGAGAAAGTGGGGAACCGGTTCAACATAACCTCCAACATCCCCCTGTCGGCACTGCTTGATACGCCCGATAGTCATATTGTACTGAAGAAATCAGATACTTATTATACTGTGATTCCCATCACGCCGAAGCAGTGGGATTATTACCGTCGTCTGCTCATGGTAGGATATTTCCCTTTGGAAGCCGAGGCGCAACTGAAGGACTTCCTGCCCCGCATCAGCGATACGGTAGAAGTGCATTCGTCGCTGCTGGAGAACGGCTCTACGCTGGAAACGGTAGAAGGAAGTGCTGAGATAGCGCTGCAAGTCCGTCCGCAAGGCAGGCAGTTCGAGGTAAAGACCTATGTCAAGCCTTTGCCGAAGGGCAAGGGAGCGTTTCTGCCCGACGAAGGAAACGCACTGGTGTTCGACGAGGCAGACGGCAAACGGGTGCAGGTGAAGCGCCACCTCGGCAAGGAACGCAGGAACTACGAAGTGCTGAACAACTTCATGGAAGACTGCTTCGGCCGTTCGCTCGAAAGACAGAGCATCAGCCTGTTGCCCGAAGAGTTGCTTTCGCTTATCGATTTTGTGCGCCAGTCTTCCGACACTTATTACATCGAGTGGCCCGAAGGCGAAAAGCTGCGTCTGAAGCTTCCCGTTTCGACCGAGAACATGCACGTACGTCTGGAGACAAAGGGCGATTGGTTCGACATTGAAGGAGATGTGCAGATTGACGACCACACCGTGCTCAGCATGACACAGTTGCTCGACTTGCTGGGACAGAGCCATGGAAACTTTATCCGTCTGAACGAAACCGATTACCTGAAACTGAACGAAAGTCTGCTGAAACAGCTGCGTAAGCTGGAGGCGCTTACCGTGAAGGAACATGGGCAGATGCACATTTCGCGCTTCAACGCGCCTTTGCTGGACGACGCCATGACGGGTGAACTGGAAGTACAAGGCAACCGTTTGCTGGACGACTTGCGTGCGTCGATCAGGCGCAGCATGAAGGTCGAAGCCGGTGTGCCCAACACCTTGCAGGCTACGTTGCGCGGTTATCAGCTCGAAGGATTCCGCTGGATGGTGCGTTTGTCCGGTTGGGGAGCCGGTGCCTGCCTGGCCGACGACATGGGTTTGGGAAAGACGGTACAGACCATTGCTTTCTTGTTGTACAGAGCAGCCGAAGGAGCGTCGCTGGTGGTGGCTCCGGCTTCGGTGGTTCCCAACTGGAAGAACGAACTGCAACGCTTTGCCCCTACGCTGAACGTACATGTACTGAACGGGGCAGACGACCGCAAGGCACTTATCGACGGTGCGGGCGAATACGATGTGGTGTTGTCGACTTACGGTCTGCTGGTCAATGCGGAAGAGCCGCTGGTGAGCAAGCAGTGGAATGTGGTGTGTCTGGACGAGGCACATACCATAAAGAATCGTGATACGAAGACGTCGAGAGTAGCTATGCAACTGCAGGCATCGGCACGCCTCATCCTGACGGGTACTCCCATACAGAACCATCTCAGCGAGTTGTGGAATCTGTTCCGTTTCATCACTCCCGGCCTGTTGGGCAGTTACGAACAGTTCCGCCTGAAGTTCATTGTTCCCATTGAAGAAGGCGATAAGGAGAAACAACGTCAGCTGAAGCGCATTGTCCAGCCTTTCATGCTGCGACGCACCAAGTCCGAAGTAGTGGAAGAACTGCCCGAGAAGATGGAAATCACCTTGCCGGTCGAGCTGTCGGAAGAAGAAATGGCGGTGTACGAAGTGATTCGCCGTCGTGCCAAGGCGATGCTCGAAGAAAGCAATGCCGTAAGCATGAGTACACTGGCCGAAATCACCCGATTGCGTCAGGCAGCCTGTTCCATAGCCCTGACAGACAGCCGCTGGAAAGGCGAGACGACGAAGATACAGATGTTGCTCGACCTGATAGCCGAAATAAAGGAGGGCAACAACCGTGTACTGGTCTTCAGCCAGTTTACGTCTTTCCTGGAGTTGGTTCGGAAGCGCCTTGACGAGCAGGGCGAGCCTTATTTCTATCTGGACGGTTCGGTAACCATGAAGCAGCGCGAGGAACTGGTACGGAAGTTCCAGCAGGGCGAGTGCCCCATCTTCCTCATCAGTCTGAAGGCTGGCGGACTGGGGCTGAATCTGACGGGAGCCAATTACGTCATCCATCTGGACCCGTGGTGGAATCCGGCCATCGAACAACAGGCCACCGACCGTGCCTATCGCATCGGGCAACAGAATCGTGTGACCGTTTATCACCTGATAGCCCAGCACACCATCGAAGAGAAAATACTGCGCCTTCACCGCACCAAGCGCGACTTGGCCGACTCATTGCTCGAAGGCGCCAATGCCGGTTACAAGCTGACCGACAAGGAACTGCTGGAGATGCTGACGGAACAGGACGGATAAGTCTATTCCTCCGTGCGGGGTTGCGCCAGCTTATGCTTGACGAACTCCAACTTCCGGTTGGCTTCCTCGATGTTCTGTTTGATTTCGGTGATGGCAGCCAGCACTTGGGCCAGTTCGTAGATGCCGGCAGCAGCCTGGCGGTCGGTAGCAGTCATGGTGGTCGAGTAGGAACGCTCTCCCTGATAGTTCACCTTGAGGTTCTTGTCGCGGTTCATGCAGATGAATCCGATGACGTTGCCGTCTTCGCCCAGTTTGTAGTCGGCTTTTTCAATCTTTTCGCCCAGGTCGGTCGTTTCGTAACTGTCTTTCGAGGCAGGGGTTTCGGCAAAGCTGCCGTCGGGGGCTACTACTTTCACAGCGATGTGCTGGATGTTGCTTGCTCCGCAGTAGATGGAGGTCATGCTCATTTTACCCGTTTCGTCTACCTGGAAGCGCAGGAACGAGCGATGCAGGTTCTTCTCAATCACCTGTGACGGATGCAGGTAGAGCCCGACTTGCTGGTAGGCGGTGTCTTTTTCGAGTACGAATTTCCCTTTCAGCGCATCCAGTTCCTTTTGTTTTCCGTTGAGGGTGCTGTCCAGATAAGCAAGAGTTTTTTCCTGTTCCTTCAGTTCCACTTCAAGCATCAGCTTCTGGCCTTCGCGCCGTGTGTCGAAAGCTTTCGGGTAGAGTATCTTGATACTGTCTATCCGCAGTTTGGCTTCGTTGTAGTCGCCGTTTTCGTAGGCGGTACGTGCTGCCTGCAGCTGTACGGCAGCTTTCTTTTCGATGTTTTCGCAGGCTACGAGCAGGCCGCAAAGGCAGGCCAGGAGTAATTCTTTCTTCATGGGTGTTCCGTTCTTTGTTTTTTTGAGTCTGTAAGTTTATAAGTTATTGTTTTACTTCAACTTAAAAACTCAAAAACTTATAAACTGATAAACTCGTCTACTTAGGTAAGCGTATTTTTGAAGCAAAAATAGAAATAATATCCGTATCTTTGCGTTTCCTTAAACGATAAAATATGATAGAGTTGACAGCTGAAGAACTGAAACAGCGTTTCAGTGACAATATATTCAAGCAAATATCCGCGACGGCAGACGAGCTTGGGCTGGAATGCTACGTGGTAGGCGGATACGTTCGCGACATTTTTCTGCAACGTCCTTCCAAGGATATCGATGTGGTTGTGGTGGGCAGTGGCATTGCCATGGCCGAGGCGTTGGGCCGTCGGTTGGGCAAGGGTGCGCATGTGTCTGTCTTCAAGAACTTCGGTACGGCCCAGTTGAAGTATCGCGGTACGGAAGTGGAGTTTGTCGGTGCCCGCAAGGAGTCCTACACGCACGACTCCCGCAAGCCTGTTGTGGAAGACGGTACGCTGGAAGACGACCAGAACCGTCGCGACTTCACCATCAACGCCCTGGCTGTCTGTCTGAACGCCACTCGCTACGGCGAACTGGTAGACCCCTTTGGTGGCATGGACGATATGAAAGAACGTACCATTCGCACGCCGCTCGACCCGGATGTGACGTTCAGCGACGACCCCTTGCGCATGATGCGCTGCATCCGCTTTGCTACCCAGCTGAATTTCTACATTGACGATGAAACGTTCGATTCGCTTTGCCGCAACAAGGAGCGCATTTCCATCATTTCGAAAGAACGCATTGCCGACGAGCTGAACAAAATCATGCTGTCGCCCGTACCTTCGAAAGGCTTTGTCGATTTGGACCGTTGCGGCCTGCTGGCATTGATCTTCCCGGAACTGGTAGCCTTGCAGGGAGTGGAGACGCGCAACGGACGCGCACATAAGGACAATTTCTACCACACCCTCGAAGTGCTCGACAACATCAGCAAGAAGACCGACAACCTCTGGTTGCGCTGGGCGGCCTTGCTGCACGACATAGCCAAGCCGGTTACCAAGCGTTGGGAGCCCCGTTTGGGCTGGACTTTCCACAATCATAACTTCATAGGCGAGAAGATGATACCCAACATTTTCCGCAAGATGAAGCTGCCGATGAACGAGAAGATGAAGTACGTGCAGAAGCTCGTCGGGCTGCACATGCGCCCCATCGTGATAGCCGATGAAGAGGTGACAGATTCGGCCGTCCGTCGTCTGCTGTTCGAGGCGGGCGATGACATCGACGACCTGATGACGCTTTGCGAAGCCGACATCACTTCGAAGAACATGGACAAGAAGCAACGCTTCCTGAACAACTTCCAGTTAGTGCGCCAGAAGCTGAAAGACCTGGAAGAGCGCGACCGCATCCGCAACTTCCAGCCGCCGGTCAGCGGAGAGGAAATTATGAAGGCTTTTGGCCTGCCTCCCTGCCAGCAGGTGGGCGCGCTGAAGAGCGCCATCAAGGATGCCATACTGGACGGCGTCATTCCCAACGAGTACGAAGCGGCCCGACAGTTCATGCTGGAGCGTGCCCAGAAGATGGGATTGAAAAAGGTATCGGACCAATAGAGCTTTCCAAGTTAACTGAGATTCCGCATTTACCCGAGGCATTAGCGATAATAACCCGATTGGGGAAGTTTATTCTCATAGTCATGAGAACAACATTCTCATGGTTATGAGAAAACAATTCTCACAGTTATGAGAAGGGCGTTCTCACAGGCATGAGAATATTGTTCTCAAGCTTGGAGAATAAATGAGAATCAGTAGGACGGGAGAAGAAACGTGGAGGGATAAAATCCGGAACGGGAATAGACAAAAAAGCAACCGCAGCATTCAAAAGACTGTAGCAGTCTCCGAATGCTGCGGTTGTTCTATGTAAAAGTTGTGTCGACAGGCTTGTTATGCCTCTTCTTCGCTTTGGAACTTGCGGCTGACCTTTATCAGATTGATGGTGTAGGTTACCACGTTCTGTGCTTCTTGCAGCATGGTCAGGTAAAGCATGCTCACTTTGATGCTGCTGCTCTGACCCTGAATGCGTTGCAGCTCCTCGCGTTTTAGGCGTGCCAGTTCGCCGTTCAGCTCGTTGGCTTTGCGGATTTCGGTTTCCATGCCGTCGTAGTTGTTGTCTTCTACGCGGTGGCGGCAAGTTTGTATCAGGTAAGTGATGTCCTCGCTGACGTCGGCAAATTCGCCTTTCTGGATGGCATCCAGCGGCTTGAAGTTGTTGTCGACGTGTTCCAGACAGGGCTCGCACAGACGTCCGATACTGTATACCAGCTCGCTGGCAAAGTCGTTGCCCTGATAGTAGTACAGACCTTTTTCGAGGATTGTATTGTTGTCCAGACGGCTGATGGCCAATGTTCCGGTACGTTTCATTTGCTTGATAAGCTGTTTCTCGAATTTAACCGAACCCATGGAGCGACGTAAGCCGCGCAGATTCTCGTGCAGGAAGGAAGTGACTGTACGTTCGTAGTTCTCTTCGGTAAACTCCAGTACCTTGGTCAGTTCCTGACGGGTATGCTTGCGGAGCAGTTCGATGATTTCGGCATTGTCCGAGCTTTGGAGCAACTGCTTCAGGGTTTCGTTAACCTGTTCTTTTGCTTTGCGCTTCTTGTACATTACCTGGCTGCGGATCAGCATGAATACGGCCAGTGCAATCAGTGCAACGATGGCAATTGTTCCGCCGAAGTGAATCAGGAGGGCTACAAAGAAACAGATGGTGAAGGCTGCACCAGCCGTGATGAACCAGCCACCGATGACGCTCAGTACGCCGGTGATACGGAATACGGCAGAATCACGTCCCCAGGCACGGTCGGCAAGCGAAGTACCCATAGCCACCATGAAAGTAACGTAGGTAGTAGAGAGAGGCAGCTTCAATGAAGTACCCAAGGCGATCAGCAGACCGGCAAGTACCAGATTGACGGCAGCACGTACCAAGTCGAAAGCAGCACCGTCGGCAATGATGGCTTCGTCTTTCTGGAAGCGGGTATCAATCCAGCGTTTGGCGCTTTCGGGAACAATTTTCGATACTCCGTTGGACAGTATCAGACTGCAACGTACCAGTGTACGGGCTATCGGAGTACTACCGAAACTTTCTTCTCCTTCGTCCTGACGGGACAGGTCGACAGAAGTCTTGATTACATTGTGTGCTTTCTTAGAGGTGTAAAGTGCATAGACCATGATGGCACCGGCTGCAAAGAGGAAGTACCAGGGTGTTTTGGCCGGACCGAGCAGAGAAGTCATCAGGAAGCCATCGGCTCCGGCTCCTGCACCGTTGGCCGTATAATCCATAAAGGAAGAATAACCGGCCAGAGGCACACCGATGAAGTTCACCAGGTCGTTACCGGCAAAAGCCAGTGCCAGTGCAAATGTTCCCAGCAGCACCACTACCTTGAATATATTGACTTTACACCAGTGCAGGATCTGCATCAGGATGGTGAAGAATACGAAGAACGCTACGATCAGCATTCCGGTGTTCTCCTGTATCCAGTGTTTGTATTCGGATGTCATGAACGAACTGTCCTTCAGACCCTTTATCAGCATGAAGTAGATGATGGAAGTGGCAGCTACACCGCCGAACAGTGCAATGCTGTACTTCATGTGCTTTTTGTAGTTGAAGGAGAAAATGATACGTGCCAGCCACTGTACCAGCATACCGAAGAAGAATGCAATGGCTACCGATACGAAGATGGCCATGATGACGGACAGGGCCTTGTCTGTGTTGATGAGGTCTCCCAGATCGAGTGAGTCATCGCTGTAGACTTTGATAAGGGCCAGTGCAAATGTACCTCCCAACAGCTCGAATACCATCGATACAGTGGTGGAAGTGGGAAGACCCATGCTGTTGAATACATCCAGCAGTACGACATCGGTCAGCATGACCGCCAGCAGGATACACATGATTTCGGCGAAATAGAAATGTTCCGGCTGGTAGATACCGTGCCGGGCAATGTCCATCATGCCGTTACTGAGTGAGGCGCCGATAAAGACTCCGATAGCAGCAATGAACAGGACTGTCTTGAACGAAGCTGCTTTGGCTCCTACGGCCGACTGAAGAAAATTGACTGCATCATTGCTGACTCCCACGATAAGGTCGAATACCGCAAGGACGAACAGGAAGATGACGATACACAGATAAATTGTTTCCATGAACTATTGTATTTTATTTGGCTGCAAAGGAACAGCATTTTTGTTGCATGGAAATGTCATACATATTACAACCGTGTTACAATTTGCTTTTCAGGTACTCGTAAAAGGTGTATTGCGAACGTATTTTCTCTTTTTGCGGGTGGGGCGACTTCCAGCAGTTGCGCAGTTTGTCGTCGACGAAACAGGCCTTTCGTTTGTCCGACAGTTGTATGGATAGCATGTCTGCCAGTTCCTGTTTCAGGTCGGGATCCAGAACCGGAGTGACGGCTTCGATGCGCCGGTACAGGTTGCGGCGCATCCAGTCGGGCGACCCCAGGAACAGTTTGGGTTTTCCGCCGTTGCCGAAGTACCAGATGCGGGCATGTTCCAGGAAGGTGTCGACGATGCGGGTGATGCGTATGTTGCGGCTGTATTCCTGTCCGGGGATGAGGCAGCAGATGCCGCGCACAATGAGGTCTATCTCGACGCCGGCTTGCGAGGCCTCGTACAGGCGTTCTATCATAGTGGGGTCCTGTAGGGCGTTCATCTTCAGAATGATGCGGCCTCCTTTGCCGTGCTTGGCCAGTTCTATTTCGTGGTCGATGAGTCGGTTCAGCTCGGGGATGAGGTTGAACTGTGCCACAAGCAGCAGGTTGAATTTAGGGTTCTGTTTTTTTCTTTGCAAGGTGCGGAACAGGTTATGCAGGTCGTTGACCAGCCGTGGATTGCAGGTGAACAGGCCGCTGTCGGCATATAGGGTAGCGGTCTTTTCGTTGAAGTTGCCTGTGCTGATGTAGGCATAGCTTGTCATTTTGTGCCCCTGGCGGTCGCGTCTCAACACAAGGGCCACTTTGGCATGTACCTTCAGCTTGGGTATGCTGTAGATGATGTTGATGCCGGCATTCTGCATCATTTCGGCCGTAGCCAGGTTGTTCTCTTCGTCGAAACGGGCTTTCAGTTCAACGAAGACGGTGACTTTCTTTCCGTTCTGTGCCGCGGCTATCAGGGTGTTGATGACGTTGGAGTTTTCTGCTACGCGGTATTGCGTCACCATGATTTCGCGTACGGTCGGTTCGTGAACGGCTTCGTACAGAAAATGGATGAAGTGGTCGAAAGCATGATAGGGGTAGTGCAGCAGCAGGTCTTTCTTCTCAATATAGTGGAAGATGGATTCACGCTCGTCCAGACAGGTCAGCTTCATGGGCTGAGGCTTTCGGATGGGAAGCAGTTTCCTGTTGGGGTTGGGCAGGTGGTTCAGGTCTTCCATATTCAGATGCTTGTCGCCCGGCACCAGCTCGTTCCGGTCGATGCGGTAGGCGTCTACCAGAAAGTCCAGAAAATCCTGCGGCATGGCACGGTCGTAGACGAAACGGCATACGGCACCTATCTTGCGTTTTTTTATCTTGGTCTTCACCTGTTCGATGATTTCCGACGTATTGGCTGTATCGTCTATCAGGATGTCGGCATCGCGTGATATCTTGATGCAGTAGCTGCTGTCTACGTTGTAGCCGGGGAAGATGGTGTCGATGTTCGCCTTGATGATGTCTTCGATGAACATCAGGTAATAGTCGTTGCCCTGGCGTGGCAGTTCGATGAAGCGTGGCACCTTGCTGTAGGGCAGCTTCATAACGAAATATTCGGGTTGGGCAGGAGCGTGCTTGGGAAACAGGCGGACGGCCAGATACAGGCGGTTGTCGCGCAGGAAGGAGATGACTTTGTCTTTGCTCACGGGCACCGGAGCCAGGTAGGGGAATATCTCTTCGCGGAAGAAGCGGCGTACGAAGTCCTGGTGGAAAGGCTCTACGTTGCGGCTTTGGTAGAATATGATGTGGTTCTTCTTCAGTGCGGGCAGAATCTTTTTCTCATAGATGCGGATACGTTCTTCCAGTTGGCGGTTGACTTCCTGATTGATTTCTTCTACCAGTTCGGCTGCCGACTGTTTGCTTTCTTCGTCGCTTAGGGTGACTCCCGAGGCAATGGCTTTGTGGTCGGCCACACGTATTTTGTAGAACTCTTCCAGATTGGACGAATAGATGGAAATGAAATTGATGCGTTCGTAAAGGGGCAGACTCTCGTCCTCGGCTTCGAGTAGTACGCGATAGTTGAATGACAGCCAACTGATGTCGCGCTTGAAATATCTGTTTTCCATGAGCTTTAAGTTTTATACAAAAATAGCTACCTTTGTCTAATAAACAAAGAAACTATGGTGAAAATAGGTTTATTATCGGATACCCATGCTTATTGGGATGAGCGGTATCTGCAGTACTTTGAACCGTGCGACGAAATCTGGCATGCCGGCGACATCGGTTCGTTGGAGGTGGCACAGAAGTTGGCTGCTTTTCGTCCCTTCCGGGCTGTGTATGGAAACATTGACGGGCAGGACATCCGCCGGCTTTATCCGCAGACATTGCGCTTTACGGTCGAGAGGGCGGAAGTGCTGATGAAACACATCGGCGGTTACCCCGGCAAGTACGATCCTTCCATACGGGGCAGCATACTGGTGCATCCGCCCAAGCTGTTTGTCAGCGGGCATTCGCATATTCTGAAAGTGAAGTATGACAAGACGCTCGATCTGCTCCACATCAATCCGGGAGCGGCAGGAATCAGCGGGTTTCACAAAGTGCGTACGTTGGTGCGTTTTGTGATAGACAGTGGTACATTCAGGGATTTGGAAGTCATCGAACTGGCAGACCGGAAGTAGAGGGATGGCGGTATGTACAGTGTGTCTGCCTTCGGGTATGGGCATAAAAAAAGGAGTACCGCTGTACTCCAACCTTTGTTAACCTTAAATCTAATACTATGAAAAACACATTGCAAAGGTACGGCCTTTTCTGGAATCTGCAAATCTTCTGTAGGAAAACTTGTGTTTTATAACACACTTTTGAGGATTGAAGTGGATTTTAACAAAAAAAGATATGATTTATTCTATCTTTCTTCTGCCGTAATCCATTATTAGATGGTCGAATTTTTTAATCTTTTAATTTTGTCCTCCAACTAAATTTCGTTACCTTTGCGTCTTGAATAGCACCAAGAGCCGTGGGGCTTTGTCCTCCTTCTTATTTTATTCTCCCGTTGATATTTATAAAACCTAAGAACTGAAATATGAAAGGAATTATTCTTGCCGGTGGCAGTGCCACTCGTCTTTATCCGTTGTCAAAGGCCATTTCCAAGCAGATTATGCCTGTTTATGACAAACCTATGATCTACTATCCTCTCTCTACATTGATGTTAGCCGGTATTCGTGAGGTACTGATTATTTCTACTCCGCGCGATTTGCCGATGTTCCGCGACTTGCTGGGTACAGGCGAGGAACTGGGAATGTCCTTTTCTTATAAGATACAGGAGCAGCCCAACGGACTGGCACAAGCTTTTGTGCTGGGAGCCGATTTTCTGAACGGCGAACCGGGCTGCCTGATTCTGGGCGATAACATGTTCTATGGTCAGGGCTTTTCGGCCATGCTGAAGCGTGCTGCTTCCATTGAGAAGGGTGCCTGCATCTTCGGTTATTATGTGAAAGATCCGCGTGCGTATGGGGTTGTCGAGTTCGATGCCGACGGCAAGGCGATTTCTCTCGAAGAAAAGCCGGCAGTGCCCAAAAGCAACTATGCTGTTCCTGGTCTTTACTTTTACGACGCTACCGTTACCGAAAAAGCGGCGAGCCTGAAGCCTTCGGCCCGTGGCGAATACGAGATTACCGATTTGAACCGCCTCTACCTTGAAGAAGGTACGTTGCGTGTGGAACTCTTCGGACGCGGTTTTGCCTGGCTCGATACCGGCAATTGCGACAGCCTGCTCGAAGCAAGCAACTTCGTAGCTACCATTCAGAACCGTCAGGGCTTCCGCGTAAGCTGCATCGAGGAGATTGCATGGCGTAAGGGCTGGATTGATGTAGACCAGCTTTATCATCTGGGCGAGCAGCTGGGCAAAACGGAGTACGGCAAATACCTGATGGAACTGGCAGAGTCGCATAAATAATGCCTCACCCCTGGCCCCTCTCCCAAGGAGAGGGGGAGTTGGTAAGTGCGTAGGTCTATGGAGTAAGGTAAAACAGTAACTTGTGGACTTACAGACTCAAAAGCTAAGGAACTAAATACTTAATATTCATTATTAATTTTTCATTCATCAAATGAAGACATATCTTGTAACCGGTGCTGCCGGGTTTATCGGAGCAAATTACATTAAATATATTCTGGCTAAGCACAACGACATCAAAGTGGTCATTCTGGATGCGTTGACTTATGCTGGAAACTTAGGTACCATTGCAGCTGACATCGACAACGAACGCTGCTTCTTTGTGAAAGGCGACATTTGCGACCGCCAGTTGGCCGACCGTCTGTTTGCCGAATACAAATTCGACTATGTAGTGAACTTCGCTGCCGAGAGCCACGTGGATCGTAGCATCGAAAATCCGCAGTTGTTCCTGCAAACCAACATTCTGGGTACGCAGAACCTGTTGGATGCTGCCCGCCGTGCCTGGGTGACTGGCAAGGACGAGTTTGGCTATCCTACTTGGCGCAAAGGCGTGCGCTATCATCAGGTATCGACTGACGAGGTATATGGTTCGTTGGGTGCCGAAGGTTATTTCACCGAGACTACCCCGCTCTGTCCGCACAGCCCGTACAGTGCCAGCAAGACCAGTGCCGATATGGTGGTAATGACTTATCACGATACTTATAAGATGCCGGTGACTATCACTCGCTGCTCCAATAACTACGGTCCGTATCACTTCCCCGAGAAACTGATTCCGCTGATTATCAAGAATATCCTTGAAGGCAAGAAGCTGCCTGTTTATGGCGACGGAAGCAACGTACGCGACTGGCTCTACGTGGAAGACCATTGCAAGGCCATCGACCTTGTGGTGCGCGAAGGTGCAGAAGGCGAAGTTTACAACGTAGGCGGTCATAACGAGAAGACCAATCTGGAGATTGTGAAGCTGACCATCGCCACCATTCATCGCCTGATGACCGAGAAGCCCGAATACCGCCAGGTATTGAAGAAACAGGTGAAAGGCGCCGACGGTCAGATTGATATCAGCTGGATCAACGAAGACTTGATTACTTTTGTCAAGGACCGTCTGGGGCACGACCAGCGTTACGCCATCGACCCCACCAAGATTACCAACGCTTTGGGCTGGTATCCTGAAACGAAGTTCGAAGTCGGTATTGTGAAGACCATCGAATGGTATCTGAACAATCAGGCTTGGGTTGAAGAAGTAACCAGCGGCGACTATCAGAATTACTACGAACGGATGTACGGTAAGCGCTGAGCATATAGCGTAAGGAGATGTGCATATAGACAAATAATGGAAAACGGAGGACGGCCGATGCGGTTCTCTGTTTTCCATTTTTTATTTAGATGCTTTTCGGTTGCGGGCTTTTCTGTGCATCCGTATGTGCCAACCGTGCAAGCGTTGTTCCTGCCAAAAAGTACCTTTCTTCCACACTTGCACGGCTCGCGAGCCGTACAAGTGTGGCTCATGAGCCGTGCAAGTGTTTGTTTTGAGCGGTGCAAGTGTGGAAGAAACGGGTACGATACACCTCCGTTTCGGTTGTTGTCATCTTTTTAGGATGATGATGGTGACAGCTGCAATAATAAGTACGATTCCAATGGCAATGGGAAGTGTGAAAGCCTCTCCAAATACTGTGATGCCAACAATGACAGCCGTTACAGGTTCCATAGCTCCCAGTACCGAAGTTTGTGTTGCTCCAATGTATTTGATGGCTTCGATGAGTGTCAGGTTGGATACGATGGTAGGAATAATGGCCAGAAGCAGCAGATTGCCGAAGGTCGGGATGTCGGGTATCAAATGCAGGCTGCCTGTGGTAAGCATTCCGGTTATAAGCATCAGCGTGCTGAAAAAGAATACGTAGAAGGTAAGTCGCAGGCCTTTCAGTTCTTTGTTTTTCCGTTGTCCGACGGTCACCAGATAAAGTGCATAGCCTATGGCCGACAATAATACGATGATGATTCCGACAAGATTGGTTTCGCCTTGCGAGTCGGTATACGATAAAGCATATACTCCGGCTATTGCCATAAGGATGGCCAGCGTGCGGCTCAGCGAGTTTTTTTCGTGGAAGAGAAGCATCATAACCAGGGTTGTGATGACAGGATACATGAAGTGGATGGTGGTAGCTATTCCCGACGGCATGAACTTGTAGCCCCAAAGTAGAAAGACTGACGAAACGATGTAGAAGACCGAAAGTAGCAGCAGGGTAGGCAAGTCGGACTTTTCAATGGCGAAAGATACTTTCCTCACTTTGAGAAGGATGGCTAAAGCGATGGTGGCGAAAAGGAATCTGTAAGTTATCACGTTCATAAAGTCCATGCCGTGTTGCATGGCCGGAATGGCGAAAAGTGGGATCAGACCGAATGATGCCGACGAGATGATTCCGTAAAGAAATCCGTTCAGTTTGTTCATTTTAGGTTTTATACAGTTTATACAATACGTTTAAGTTTGAGATTTAGTATACTTTGATGCGGTTCAGGAGGTTATGAAAGTTGCATCTGTCATTGACAGAGCGCTACGCTCAGCAGCAACCCCATAAACAACATGTTGCGCGAAGTTTCTCCCAGTATGCTGTTCAGCTTTTTGCCGCTGTGTATGGCAACCATCTTCCGCCACGTCAGTGCATGCAGGTAGAAGTAAACGCAGGGAGCCCAGATAAATTCGAGTAATGTCAGGCGACCGGTGTAGAGGAACCACAGGCAGAGCAATACGGCCAGGATGCCGCAACCCAGATACAACTGGCTGCCGAACTTTTCGCCGAAGCGGACTACCAGTGTGCGCTTTCCGCTACGTGCATCTTGTTCGCGGTCGCGGTAGTTGTTCAGTATGAGCAGGGTATCAACCACCAGTCCGCAGACGATGGAGAGCACTACCACATCGGCATTCAGTGTGCCGCTTTGTACGTAGTAAGTACCTCCTACGGGAACAAAACCGAAAAAGAACAGCACCAGCAGGTCGCCCCAGCCCCGATAAGAAAGGAAAGTAGTGTACAGGAAAGCAAACAGAATGCACAACACGCCCAGCAGAATCAGCTCCCAGCCACCATGCGGTAGTTTTCCCCAGAGGTAGAACAGCAGGCTCAGTCCGGTCAGCGAGGCAATCAGCAGTGTCAGGCCGATTCCGGTCTTCATGGCCGACGGCGTAATCCAGCCTTGGGCACAGGCACGTTCGGGACCGAGCCGGTCTTCGCGGTCGCTGCCTTTGCGGAAGTCGAACAGGTCGTTGATGAAGTTGGCGGCAATTTGCATGAAGCAGGCAAAAAAGGCACACAGCAGGGCCGGTATTTCCTGAAAACACCCGTCGCTGAAAGCAAGTGCGCTACCCAGCAGTACGGGGATGAGGGCGGCAGTCAAGGTCTTGGGACGGGCGGCAAGCACCCATGCCCGTAGTGAATTTTGCTTAATCTCTTTCATAGCTTTCTAATAATAGAAGTATATTTGCAAAGTTAACGAAAAAAAGGAGTAAAAAGCCAAAACTCCTGTTAATTGATGGTAGAAGGCTAAAATCTGGATGGAAAATGCTGTACTTTTGAAGTGCCGAACAACATACATGAATAACGATGAAAAAACAAAATCTGATTTTGTATTTGCTGTTGTTTTCTTTTTGGGCATGTAGCCCTGACAAACATTTGGAAACAATTTTCCGACAAGCCGATTCATTGCTGGCCGAACGTCCCGATAGTGCCCTTTATCTGTTGGAGACGTTGGCTGATACATGTAATTTGTCTGCATCGGAAAGTGCGTATTATGCGCTATTGCTGGCTCGTGCCACAGATAAGTGCGAAAAGTCCCTGCTTCCTTGCGACTCACTGTTGGATCTTGCTTTGGATTATTATGACAGCGACCAGAAGGAACGTGCCATCACTTTGCTTTATAAAGGCCGTTTGGAAATAGAGATGGAACAAAGCGAACGTGCTATTGGCTTTCTGTTGGAAGGCCTTGATATTATTCGGAATTATCCTGAAGAGATAGAGACGAAGAGACATTTGCTAAGTTCTTTAGGTAATGAGTACTACAATGTACGTTTGTACGAAAAAGCAAAAAACACTTTCGATGAACTGTATCGCTGTTGTTATACGGATAAAGATAAGGCGATAGCGTTGTATAATCTTGGTCATTATTATTCTATTATAGGAGAAAATGATTCAGCCATATTTTGTCAGCGAAAGGCTTTGGAGTATGGTGTGATGCAAAAAGATTCTGCTATGGTAGATCTTTTTACTGGTAAATTGAGTGCTGTATATAGTGCTCAAGAACAGTATGATTCTGCCTTATATTATGCCAAGCAATCTTTGTTGTGGCATTCCCAAAAGGAAAAACCATCTGTGCATTATAATAATATAGGACATATCTTTTATTTGAAAGATAATTTGGATTCTGCTGCCTATTATATGAATAAGAGTTTGGAGGATAGTAGTCGTTTGAGTTTGAAAGAGAAAGCTAGCATATTATTGAATTTAGGTTGTATAAAAGAAGAACAGGAAAACTATTTAGAATGCACGGATTTGTTATTCCAATTTATTGAGATAGTTGATTCTGTTTACAGAACTAATCAATCAACTAAAATTGAACAATTAGTACATCAGTATGATATTAAGGAAAAACTTAGTAGAGCACAACAAAAAAACGAGTCTGTTTTGAAAAACATAGTTGCAGCTTTTATATTTGGTGGATTGATTCTTGTTTTATTTTTTCAATATCGTATCAATAAGCAGAATAAACTGAAAATAGTAATCGAACAAAATTTGCGGCAAGCTCGTGAAAGGTATAAAAATCTGGAGCATTCAATTGCTGAAAGCCAGCATATCATTTCTCTTCTTCAGAAAAAGCAGGTTGATTGTTCGCAAGAAAATGAAAGATATAAACTGGAAATTAAAGAACGGGAAGCAATTATTGAAAAGCTTACATTTGAAAAAGAAAACCTGCGTATTTGGCTTTTTAAACAGAGTGCTATTTACAAAAAAATATTAAGACTTTCAACACAAGAAGTGAACTGTAAGAAAGAACTACTTGTATTAGGTAATAGCGATCAGAAGAAACTTAAAGAAGTGGTTTGGGAGCTTTTTGCAGATTTTATTTCCGACATGAAGATTCATTATTCGTTATTGACAGAAGAGGATCTTTTATATTTGTGTTTGGAGAAAGCGGAGCTTTCCAATCAAACTATTGCTCTTTGCTTTGGGAATACAGATACACATATTATTGCCCAGCGGAAATATCGCATTAAGGAACGGATGAATAGAGATTATAGATGAAATGTGATATTCTAAAATTTTATTTGCTTGTAAAATAGTTACTTATGCATTTGTAGTGTGATTCATTTTTTGCCTGTTTTTTATTGTTGGACATTAACTTTGCAGTCGTTAATCAATAAAAAGCACTAAAATGAAAACAAAATTAGTTATGGCTCTTTTGATGGTATTTTTTGTAACACCAATGAGCGAAGCAGCACAGTATGCTAAAAGAAAAAGTACACGTTTCAATTTTGCCTCATGTAATGACAAACTTGTTACCCGGGTCCCTATAGATTATAATATCGAAGTGACAGAGGGTGAAAACTACCTGCAAATTTTATTTTTGTTCCCTTTACAAGATGCTAATATTACAGTGACAGACTGTAATGGAAATGTGATAATTGAGAATCATCAAGTGAATTCTCAAGAAGGAAAAGCCTTGTATTTATATACTCCTCAAGCTTATCCTTATGCTTTGGAACTAACCTCTTCGTTAGTGGATATTAAAGGAGAGATAACATCGGAAGAATGACAACAATAATTGTTCGCATATTGTAACTTTCAAATTGTTAAATATTTAAATAAGTTAATCATGAAAAAACTTTTATTTATGGCAGCTATTAGTTTAGTTGCGTACTCTTGTCAACAAGAGGATTTGGTTACTATCGAGCCGAGTGCTAATACCAATTTAATACGTTTGGTGAATATAGATGAAGGTGTTATTTCTGCTACAGGAGCAAATACAAGGAGTTTGAATGCAGATAAACTTGCCTTACAATTTAATTCTGAAACTACCTATCAATCCTTTTTGAATCAATTGAAGGAAATGACGCATGAAGAAAGACTGTCATATGTGAAATCTTATGGATTAATTTCATTACAGCAATTAGCTGAGATTGCAGATGATGAGTTGGAAATAATAGGAAGTGAAGCAAATAGTGAAACAGAATTTAGAGAATTGTATGATTCATATACAAAGAAATATGAAGGATTTCTGATAAATAATCAATATGACACGTAAACTTCCAATTTTAGGGTATCCCCTTTTAGACGGGCGCC
>ULRW01057112.1_pt1 | contig 48197 bp, 42 predicted proteins | sample 1955581 | NCBI WGS metagenome assembly ULRW01 (sample SAMEA4835687, study PRJEB28245) | human gut metagenome | biome: gut microbiome; material: fecal sample | place: Denmark | collected 2008 | reverse complement strand
AATCGTAAATGGGCAAAGGGAAAGAAATCGCCTTCACAAACAAAATCGAACCAACCGATGGCCCATCCGATAAGCAGAATGAGCACGGTACGCTTCAGTATCTTCCGGATGACCGGTGCTGAAGGCTGAAAATCGAACTTGCGAAGCGCAATGTATGTGGATATTCCCATAATGAACAGAAAGAAGGGAAATACAAGGTCGCAAGGAGTCAGGCCATTCCATGCAGAATGGCGCAACGATTCGTAAGACTGACTGCCTCCGGCATTGTTGACTACGATCATACCGAACACCGTCAGCCCCCGCAATACATCCAACGACAAGAGCCTTTTCTTTTCCATCATTCAAATACTTTGGCAAACACTTCTTTGGCTACATCGATACAATCGCCTTCGGGTGCTGAAGTATAAGGATTTGATGCCAGCGTCCAAGGCTCTTCCATGGCATAAAAGTCGAGAGTGACGGCAGGTTTTCCGTCCAGTTCGTCCTGCAAGGTTTTCCAATAGGCTTCCCAGCGTTTATAATAGAAATCGCGTAAAATACCGTTCCATTCTTTGTGGGCATAGTCGCGCAGACCGCCTTCGTCGGCACAGACACGATTGCCCCATGTGGTAATTTGCACACGGGCATTCCATTCATAGAGTTTCTTTTCTTCAGGAGTATTGCCCAATTTGCGTGCCTGCTCTATCCAGCGTCCGACACGGAACTCGCTCCGTGTACCCAACAGACGATCCTGCAACAAGAGCATATCGAGGAACTTGCGGGAATCTGCAGCAAAACTTTTCTTATCGAAACTCTTATAATCGGCTATCGTACGGTTGTAAACGATACGTCCCTTATCGGCAATGGCCTGGCGAACAACATCTACCAGATCGTACTCGAAATTGTTGTTACCACGATAACGGTCGGCTACTTCCAACAACAGGCGTGCAGCCTCTTCCGTCACCGTCGGATCGTAATAATTCTCCATCTTCGACCAACTTGATACCTGGAAATTGTTCAGCGAAGGACGGCCGCAGAAAATGGATTCGTGAGGACCTTGCTGATTGTTGCCGAAAGGACAGTTGTAGATGGTATTGGCCAGCAGGGTCCATGCCTGTTCGATCTTCTCGTCGCGTACCCCGTAACGGGCAAACAGATAGTCCTTCAGCCATGCTTCTTTGGTGAATTTCTCCGGACGCCAGGGTAACTCGCACATCAGTTCGAACATCATCGGATTGTTCTCGCTTCCCTCCATTGTCAGACCGATACCCTTCAGATGGGCTGCCAACGGATTGTTTTTAGTCAGATAGAAATTATTGAGTAACTGATCCATACGCCCGTGCAAACCTACATTTCCACCGAAATTCAGCAACATGCAGAAGATCCAGTCGTGCTGTTCGTATCCCTTGTCGCGTTTCCAGATAGAAGGTATTCCCCACATGGGACGGCACTCACTGAAGAGGTCCAGAATAAGCAGATCACCATTCTTCAGATTTTTCATCATTTCCGGACGCGGATTCTCGGTCCACCCCTGTACAACCCATACAGCTTTCGGATTGACTTTCTTCATGGCATTCATAATGGCTTTTCCTGCCGCATCGAAATCGACTGAAGCTGCATTCTCAGCTTCGTGGAAAGGATCCATAGAGTAGAAATCGGCTTTTCCGAACAAACGTTCCTGTTCGCTGTAATACAGATCGGCAATCTCGGCAAACCGTTCATCGGTAGGTTGCAGGAAAGCCGGACGGGTAAATCCGTTCCACAGATCGGACTTTGTCACATTCAGTCCCAACTTCACATCGGCATCGTGTGGCACCATGCCCGAATAACCGGGAAAGACAGGACGAATGCCGTACTCGCGCATCCGTTTCAGAATTCTTTTCTGCAAAGCTTCCTGCTGCACATACCAGGAGTCGGGATTCGGGCCACCCCAGCCTTCGAGGTTGTTCATTGCCCACCAGGCCAGAAAAGCAGGTCCGGCGATGAAGCGGTTCACTTCTTCCTTCGTGTAACCAAGTTTCTGAAGCATATTAAACCAGATACATTCCTGTCCTACTGCAGCCAAAGGCATGTTGATACCATGCAAGGCCATCCAGTCAATCTCCTTTTCCCAGCGTTCCCAATCCCAGAAAGCCATTGTATAGGAATAAGTACAATAATTAAAGTCGTAACGAAGAGACAAATCCGTTTCGTGGCGTTCTTTCTGTCCGACAGGCGGCAGTACATCGGGCAACTTAGCAGTCATGCCATTCCATGACAACTGGATGCCTGCATAGTACTTCAGATACCAGTTTATACCTGTAGCTATATTCACATAGTTATTACCACGCACCACTACTTTATTGCCACGTTGATCCAGTTCGAAAAAATCTTTCTCTCCCTTTTTCAACTCGATGGCAAACTTGCGTGAAGCACCCTTATCTATTCTTTCCAACAAACCACTAATGGGGTTGCCAGCCAGACAGAATGTATACACTGATAAAAATAAAAGGACGAAAACTGTTCTGATTTTCATGATAGTACTTAAGATTGATATTCTTTTCAGCAAAAATAAGTACTTTCGCCAATGGAATGGAGGAAAATAGAAAAGTTTAGGCAGAATATAGTAAAGTTCAATCCGACAAAGGCTATTTCTTCAGTAAGCTACTAGGCAAATAACCAAAGAATTCCTTAAAACACTTCGTAAAATACTTGGGGTCGTTGAAGCCCACAGCATAAGCAATTTCGGAAACATTGAAATCGCCCGTACTTTCCTGAATCATTTTCTGTGCTATGTTCAGACGGTAACCTTTCATAAACTGACCGATAGGTTGTCCCGTCAGTGCCTGCATTTTTTTGTTGACCATCGTTTTACTGTACCCCATGTCACGTACAAAGTTGTCGAGCACATATTCCGAATCGCCATAGTTTTTCTGCATCAGCTCCAATGCCCGCGCAATGAAGACCTGATCCCGGGATTCTTCCTTCATGGGAAGGTCGTCCACATTGCTGCTGGCCGAAAACATCTTTTTATATTTCTGACGCAAATTCAAGATATTGCGAATACGCAGTAACAACATATCGGCATCGAAAGGCTTGCATAAATACTCGTCTACCCCAATCTTATAACTTTCTTTTTCCTGAGCTTCCGAACGAATGGCAGTCAGCATCAGGAAGGGAATGTGCGAAGTTGCCAGATTTTCCTTTATACGACGCGACAGTTCCAAACCATCCATCACCGGCATCATCAGGTCACTGACAATCAGATCGACGTTATGATGCTGTATGGTTTCAAGAGCTTCCTGCCCGTTTTCTGCTTCGAGCAGGCAATACTCTCTTTCGAGCAACGTACGAATATAGGAACGCATGTCCTTGTTATCTTCTACAATCAGAATAGTTGCTTTCTTCTGACCTCCCGTTAAGTTTTCCCCATCCAGAATCTTTGTTTCTTCCAATACCTTTTTATCATCAGCCAATTCTAGTTCTTCGCTTGGGACAAAAGGCATCAAGATGCGAAAAGAAGCTCCCTTACTATGATTATTGCGTGCATGGATAGTACCTTCATGCAATTCTACGATTTTCCGACACAAAAACAATCCGATACCCGTACCGCTTTGCCCGTACACCGGATACTTGACACTTTTCTTTGACTGAAAGAAACGGTCGAAGATCTTTTCCATATCTTCCTCAACAATACCATGCCCCGTATCGCAAACATCAATATAAAGCATTGGGGTACCATCCTTTCCACGTACAGACGCAACAAATACGTCAATGCGCCCCCGATCGGGCGTAAACTTAATGGCATTCGAAATGAGATTCACCAACGCTTTACGCATGTAAGCGGCATCAAGCAACACCCACGGAGTACTGACTCGTGAGAAAAAGCGGATCTCAATCTGCCGCTCTTTGGCAAATACCTTAAAAGGCAATAATAACTCGGACAGAAGAGCAACAAACTGACAAGGCTTCCTGTCCAATGTAACTTTGTCCATATCCAGTTTCCTGAAGTCCATCAGTTCGTTGACCAACGAAAGCAAATAACTGGAATTGCGCTCAGCAATCTGCAAGTCTGCTTTCACATGTTCGTCGGTCACTTCTTTCAACGCATGCTCAATCGGTCCGTGAATCAACGTAACGGGAGTACGGAATTCATGGGTAATATTGGTAAAAAAGGCAATTTTCTCTTCTGTTACATCTTTCACATGTTGTGCCATCTCCTCCAGCTGTCTGTTCTGAACAGCTAATTTCTGAGTACGCTCCTCAACCTTCTGTTCCAGTTCAATCCGTTGTTCGCGGAAGCGGCGTGTCTTACGTCGATAAAACCACCAGGCACCCAACACTGCCAGAATCAGAATCGAAAGGTAGAACCATACTGTCTTATAGAAATAAGGTATAATACGCACCTGCACTTCCCGAACATATTCAGACCAATGTCCGTACTCATCGGTAGCACGCACCTGCAATATATAATTTCCGGCAGGCAAAGCTGTATATCTGACCATACAATCTCCCGGCAATGTTTCATTCCATTCTTTTTCATAGCCTTTCAAACGATAAGCAAAACGAATCCGCCGGTTATTGCCATAATTGCATGTTGTCAATCCAATTGAAAAACGACTTTCACTTTCGTGCAAAGTAATTTTAGAAGCTTTCGTAACAGGCTCTTCCAAATAATTGCCGTCCAACGGATAAACCACATTTCCGGCCACAGTCAGCGATGATAAACGCACTTCGGGAATGCCTGATGGTAACAGTTCATTTTCGGAATGAATAATAAGCAGTCCGCTGGTTGTTGCCAGATATAACAAATCGTTTCGCGACGAATAATAGATACCATTCCAATAGAACTGTGCAGTTGGCAAACCGTCGGACTGTGTATAGCTGATAAAAGTCATCGAATATGGATTGACTTTTGTCAGGCCCTCATATGTTACAATCCATAAGTTGCCTTGTCCGTCTTCAGTCATCCCTAATACTGTATTGTTGGGAAGTCCGTGCTGCGTTGTATAATTTTTAAAACTGAAACGTCCATTTTTGTCATCTGACAACTTATAAAGTCCGCTACCATTCCCTCCCAACCAGATATTGCCTTCATGGTCCTCCAGAATACTGTTTATCTTTTCAATCTTTCCCGATTCGGGATCATCCAGCTTATAACGCAGGTATGTATAATCGAAGCGTTTACGCGATTTGGCAAACGAAAACAAATCTATAATAAACACTCCCTGTGAAGAACCAACCCACAAACGTTTTTTCTTGTCTATCAGAAGTGCGTGAATTGATTCGAATTCGTTTGTAACCCTATCCAACAACACTCTACTAAAAGAATTTGTTTCACGATCGTAAAACAATACTCCACGAGTGGAACCAAACCAGATTCCCCGATTGATGGTATCCTCGCAAGCACTACTGATAAAATCGCCTTTCAACGTAGAAAATTCCTCACGGGTATATCGCTTGAATTTCCTTTCATCCGGTTTGTTCAGATCGAGGTCGTTGATACCAACTCCCCACGTATAAATCCACAAATGATTGTCTGCGGTTGTAAACAGACCGTTAATTGTATTATTACTGATCGAGGTCATATCACCCGGAGAGAACAAATATCGTTTATACGAATTGGTTACCGGATTCCATTCTACCAATCCTCTCTCTACCAGCCCAATCCATAAATTACCCGAAGCATCCTCGGTTATGGCATTAGCCGCCGCATGTTCACCTTCCTTGCCCAATAAAGGGCATGCCCACATTTCTGTCTGCAATCGTTTAGGTGAAAGCAGGTTAATGCCACCAGTCTCCGTACCTAACCAAATGGTTTCTCCAGAAGTAAATATACAATTGATGCCATTACAGTTAATGCCAGATCCATTTTGAGTATTACCTTGACGAATGAAAGAGAAAGTATCTGTATCACGATGGTATACATTCAATCCGTTCAGTGTGGAAACAATCAGATATCCCAATTCTGTCAGTTTGATATCCGTGATATAAGCCTGACTCAACATGCCGGGACGGTGAGTAGAATAACGGTATCTCTTCAGACTTTTGGTAGAATGATTGTATTTGAACAGTCCGCGATTGGAGCCAATCCAAAGAAAGTCCCCATCTATCAGTAAACAGGATATGCGCCAGTCTTCACTGAAAGGTACCAGTTCATCGGACAAAGGAACTGCCTTTAAAAGATGGTTACCTGCCTTTTCTATTATACAAATCTCATTGTCAATGCCAGCACAAACAAAATCCCCCATATCCACCACAGCATGAATGGGTGAAGTGGCTTTTGACCTCAGTACATGATATTCACACACTTGCCCGTTAGCATCCAGACGAAGATGCCACAAATCATTGTTACATGCTATCCACAAATCATCTTTCTTGTCTTTGTAAATAGTATGAATAAAGCTATTTTGCAAACGATGAAGGATGGTATCAGAAGGAAAAGGAAGCCGGACGGAAGCGTATGTATTCAAGTCTATCAAATCGAGACCTCCTTCCGTGGCAATCCACAAACGCTTGAATTTGTCTTCACATAGGTGATGTACAAATCCGTTTTTCAAACGAATAGGATGTGTCTGGGAATTATAATTCAGAAACTGATAACCATCATAACGCGCAAGCCCGTTGTAAGTAGCAGCCCAAATATAGCCGTCAGAGTCCTGAATAATGTCTGTCACAACACTATAAGGAAGTCCAAAACGTTCGGTTATGAAATGAAAGTTGTACCGGTTGAAGAAGCGGTCTGATTCGTTGGAATAGGCAGAGCATACCCAACTTAAACAGACTAATACAACCAGCAACTTCAATCGTCTCATAACCAAGCTACTTTTTCAAATCCAACCTTTCAGAAACGGAAATCCCGCTCTCCTTTTACAATCTGTTCCAAATATTCGGAAGCTCGGGTTCGTATGGCTGCATTCGGAACATGCTGCATCTCTTGCCTGATCATCTGCCTACCCAACTCACGGGTTTCTTCCGACGCATAATCCTCCAGATATTCCTGCAAGGTTATCAAGGCATTGGGCAAACAGCAATTGGCTATCTGACCGCTTTTTAGCAGCGACATGAACCGGTCACCCGTACGTCCGGCACGGTAACAAGCCGTACAGAAGCTCGGAATGTAGCCCAGACGAAGCAACCAGTTGACTACTTCGTCCAGCGTCCGGGTATCGCTTACATCGAACTGAGCGGAATTCTCTTCCGGCAATTCGGGCGCAGCATAACCGCCCACACTGGTACGCGAACCGCCGCTAATCTGTGAAATACCAATATCGAGCACTTTCTCGCGTGACTTCTGCGACTCTCGTGTCGAAATAATCATCCCTGTATAAGGCACACTGACGCGAATCACAGCTACAATCTTCTGGAAAGTCTCGTCGGAAATGGCATTCTCGAAGGTGCTGGCATCAATGTCGTCGGCTGAGCAGATACGGGGAACGCTGATGGTATGAGGACCTACGCCAAACGCTGCTTCCAAGTGTTCGGCATGCATTAGCAAACCTACAAAATCGTAACGATATGTATTCAGTCCGAAAAGCACTCCCAAGCCTACATCATCGATACCGGCCTGCATGGCACGGTCCATGGCTTCCGTGTGATAGGCATAATTGCTCTTCGGTCCACGCGGATGAAGTTTCTCATAATTTTCCTTATGATAAGTCTCCTGGAAAAGAATATAGGTACCGATGCCTGCCTCTTTCAGCTTGCGATAGTTTTCGACAGTTGTAGCGGCAATGTTCACATTCACCCGGCGGATAGCTCCGTTTTTGTGATGAATACTGTAAATGGTCTGTATCGACTCCAGGATATATTCTATCGGATTGTGCAAAGGATCTTCGCCGGCTTCGAGTGCCAGACGCTTGTGCCCCATGTCTTGCAAGGCTATCACTTCGCGGCGTATTTCCTCCTGCGTGAGTTTCTTGCGGGCAATGGTCTTGTTCTTTACATGATAAGGACAATAAACACAGCTGTTGACACAATAATTAGAAAGGTAGAGCGGGGCAAACATCACAATACGGTTGCCGTAGAAACGCTGCTTGATTTCCTTGGCCAGACGGAAAAGTTCTTCCGTCAGATCCGGCAGGTCGCATTCGAGCAACACTGCCGCTTCGCGATGCGAAAGCCCGCGACACTCGCGTGCCTTCTCTATCAGCGAACTGATCAGTACACGGTCGTCCTTATGCTGACGGGCGTACTCCAGTGTATCAAGTATTTCTTCGTGATTGATGAACTCTGTCGCTATAGACGATTGGGGATTATAAGCCATTATCTTGATCCTTTCTTATCTTATTCTTTATTAAACATAATCTCCTCTTCCATAATCGATGCGGTAGCCGATGCGATCCAATTCTTTCTGAAGAGCTTGCAAACCTTCTGCTGACTCGGCTCCCAAAGCAGCCTTATCGTTGTAAAGTTCGTACTTTTGCCGCACAGACAGCGGAGACAGATTGGGCATCACGACATTGGCACCTGCCAATATGCCACGGTTCCGCCCTTCGGGCGACAAAGTTGCCAGAGCGGTAGTAGCCGGAATCAGTGCACGTGGATGCATCAACCGCAGAATGGACAACAGGCGCAGCGTCAGTTCTACACTTCCAGCCTTCTCAAGGGCAAAAGGAGTAGCATGATGAGGAATGAAAGGCCCGATACCAATCATCTGCGGAGCCAGTTCGCGAATGAAAAGCAAATCGGCTACAATGTCATCAACTGTCTGCCCGGGACTTCCTACCATGATGCCTGTTCCTGTCTGATAACCAATATCTTTCAGGTCGTGCAGACAGCGCAACCGGTTGTCGCGGGACATTTCAGCGGGATGCAGCTGACAGTAATGGGCAGCATTATACGTCTCGTGCCTGAGCAGATAGCGATTGGCACCTGCCTGGAAGAAGCGCTCGTATGCCTCGCGCGACTTTTCACCCAGCGAAAGCGTGATGGCGCAGTCAGGATAAAAGGCACGGATAGCCGAAACGACATCCACAACAAAATCATCCGTTTGCCGCGGGTCTTCTCCACCCTGCAACACAAAGGTACGAAATCCCAGTGAATAACCATGACGACAACACTCTAAAATATCGTCCTTCCCCAGCCGATAGCGCACCACTTCAGGATTGCCTTTCCGGATGCCACAATAATAGCAGTTATTACGACAGTAATTGCTGACTTCAATCAGTCCCCGTACGTAAACCGATGTACCGAAACGGCTTTGTGCTACCCGACGGGCACACTCCTGCAGGTATGTGGAAGCATTGCCGTCCGGCATCACCAACAAACTGCGTAAAGCTTCGGAGGACAGTGCCTCACCGCCCTCCAGACGCTCTACGTATTCCTTCAGCCGATTCTGTGAAGTCATCGTATCATTCTCCGTCTCTGTTTTCGTATGACTCGCGACGCTTCAGCAGTTCCTGATTGAGCTGGCGGCGTCCGGCCATAAAGTCGTTGTGGGCACTCGGACCCGAAATACAGCCACCCTCGCAAGCCATCACTTCGATGAAACGTCCCTGCACCTTGCCTGTCTTGGCAGCAGCACGCAGCAATCCGATGTTCTTCTTGTTCAGGTCGGCTACCTGTATCATAGGAATACCTTCGGCCTCCTTGCCTAAATAAGCTTTAATAGCTCCTGCTACACCTCCTGCCTGTGCGAAACCGTGTGCCTCGCGTACAGAAGTATAGCTTACGGCGTATGCCGGAGTCTGCTTCAGGTCAATGTGGAACCCTTCGAATACGGAAGCGATTTCCTCGAATGTCATTACGTAGTCTACGCACTCATCGCGACGTGCCTCCTTGCGTTTGGCCACACACGGGCCGATAAACACAACTTTTGCCTCGGGATAACGCTGCTTGGCGATACGGGCAGCATAGTACATGGGCGAACCGGTAGTAGAAACATATTTCTTCAGCTCGGGCACATGCTTTTCGACCATTTCTATATATGACGGACAGCAGGACGTTGTCATAAACGCCTGTCCTTCTTCCAATTTTTCTTTCAACTCGGCAGCCTCGTGACTCACAGTATCCATGGCTCCCTGCGCAACTTCAATCACATCGGCAAAGCCTACCTTGCGTAATGCTCCGTACACTTCCTCGATGGTGGAATTGAACTGTCCCAAAACAGACGGAGCCGGAATGGCTACAACCTGTTCGCCTTCGCTGATAGCTTGCAGAATGTCGAACACCTGCGAAACCTCGAATATGGCACCAAAAGGACATGCGTTCAGACATTTACCGCAATAGATACATTTCGATTCGTCGATGTGCTCTACATTGTCCTCGTTCTTGCTGATAGCCTTTACCGGACAAGCTTCTTCGCATGGCACAGGAATATAGACAATAGCATGATAAGGACAGTTCTGGTGACACTTACCGCAACTGATACACGTATCGTGGTCGATCATAGCCTGGCCGTTCTTCTTGAAACGGATGGCATCCTTCGGACAGTTCATGTAGCAACTGCGGGCCACGCATCCCCGGCAAAGGTTGGTCACTTCGTAGTTCACCTGCACACACGAAGAACAAGCCTCATCGATCACACACAGAATATTCTCCTTCAACTCACGACGCTTCTCCAAAGCCTGACGGGCATACTCGGAAAGCGGAGTCAGTTCGTCTTTCTCGTCTGTCATGTCGAAACCCAGCAAGGGGAACATCTTATACTTGTACACAGCACGTTCCTTGTGGATACAGCAACGTCCCAACGGACGCGCACGACGAGGACTCAGTTCGATAGGCAGACGGTCAATTTCCTCGATTAAACGATTCTGATTCCAAAGATCAACAAGTTTCGCCAATAGTTTGTGGCGAACAATCATAACATTATTGGTGAAAGCCATAAATATTGAATGTAGTGAATGAATTAGAATTAGGGGCGCAAAGATAAGAATTATAGGTTTTTTAACCAAATTTCATAGTAGATTTGTGCATCGCTATCTGCATACAAACCTGACGGGTGAATCATACTTGCATGAGGCGTGAGCCACACTTGTGTTGCTCGCGAGCCGTGCAAGTGTCGCTCGCGAGCAACATAAGTGTCTCTCAACGGCTATAAAAGTATACTGAATTACAGCCACTTATAAAAACGAAAATATCCTACCGGGAACAGTCTGATTACTGCCCCGACAGGATATTCTTATTTTATCCGTCGTTCTTCAGAGAAACAATCTTATTTGCGGAAAGGCGGACGTACCACTACAGCCTTCAGCTTCCGGCCACGCATGTCGATACAGATCTCCGTACCCGGCTTGCTGTATTCCGGCTTCACATAACCCATACCGATACCGATCTTGCGGGTTGGCGACATAGTGCCCGAAGTAACCGTACCGATTTCCTCGCCTTCGGCACTGAACAGGCCATAACCATGACGGGGAATACCGCGGTCTACCATCTCGAATCCGACCAGCTTGCGCACTGTGCCTTCCTGCTTTTGGCGCTCCAGCATGGCACGGTTGATGAAGTTCTTTCCGTCGACAAACTTCGTTATCCAACCCAAACCTGCCTCAATAGGCGAAGTCGTGTCGTCCAGGTCATTGCCATACAGGCAGAATCCCATTTCCAGACGCAGGGTATCGCGTGCACCCAGACCGATGGGTTTGATTCCGAATTCGGCTCCTGCCTCGAAAACTGCATCCCAGATCTTCATGGCATCCTCCGGATAGAAATACAACTCGAAACCACCTGCACCCGTATAACCGGTATTGGAAATGATGACATCCTTCACACCGGCAAACTCACCGTGAGTGAAATGATAATAAGGTATGGCCGAAAGGTCGATCGAAGTCAGTTTCTGCAAAGCAAGAATGGCCTTCGGACCCTGTACAGCCAACTGAGCCATGCGGTCGGAAGCGTTCTCCAACTCAGCTCCTTCGGTATTATGGCTTACACACCAGTTCCAGTCTTTTTCGATGTTGGAAGCATTTACTACCAACAGATACTTCTCGGGTTCGTACTGGTAGACAAGCAAGTCGTCGACAATACCACCATCCTCATTGGGGAAGCAACTGTATTGCACTTTACCCGGGGCATCGGCCGTAACGGGAGTCAAGGCAGCTACGTTGTTCGACGTTATTTTCTGCAAGAAAGCAAGTGCTTGAGGGCCTTTCACCCAAAATTCTCCCATGTGGGAAACATCGAATACGCCTACACCCTGGCATACAGTAAGATGTTCGTCAATAATGCCAGAGTATTCTATCGGCATGTTGTATCCCGCAAACTCGTGCATCTTGGCACCCAGCGAGATATGCTTTTCGGTAAATGGAGTTGTTTTCATGATATTCTTAAAAAGTTTAGTGTCAGATTCTTATTTTGCCACGATTTCCGCAATTTTCACGATGACATTCATTGCCTTCTCCATGCTTTGGATAGGAACGAACTCGAAACGTCCGTGGAAGTTCAGTCCGCCGGCGAAGATATTCGGGCAAGGCAATCCCTTGAACGAAAGCTGTGCTCCGTCCGTACCACCACGGATGGCTTTCACGTGAGGTTCTACCCCTGCAGCCTTCATTGCCTCGAAAGCAATATCGATGACGTGCATCACAGGCTCAATCTTCTCGCGCATGTTGTAATATTGGTCATGCAATTCCAAAGCTGCAGTTCCCTCACCGTATTCGGCATTGATAAATGCAGTCAGACGTTCCATGCGCTGCTTGCGCTGCTCGAAACGAGCACGGTCGTGGTCGCGGATGATGTAAGACACGGTAGTCTGCTCTACTTCGCCGTTCATACCAATCAGATGGTAGAATCCTTCATATCCCTCGGTATGTTCAGGCGTTTCGTTTTCGGGAAGCAAAGAAATGAAACGGTTGGCCACATGAAGCGAGTTCAGCATCTTGTTCTTGGCATAACCCGGATGTACATTGCGTCCTTTAAAAACTATTTTGGCCGAAGCAGCGTTGAAGTTCTCGAACTCCAGCTCGCCCACTTCACCTCCGTCCATCGTATAAGCCCAGTCGCAACCGAACTTCTCTACATCGAACTTATGAGCTCCCAATCCGATCTCCTCGTCAGGATTGAACCCGATACGTATCTTACCATGCTTGATTTCGGGATGTTGCTGCAAATAGACAACAGCCGAAACAATCTCGGCAATACCAGCCTTATCATCGGCCCCCAACAGCGTTTTGCCATCGGTCACAATCAGGTCTTCTCCCTTGTGATCGAGCAGTTCGGGAAAGCGCGAAGGAGAAAGCACAATGTTTTCTTCGGCACAAAGCACGATGTCCGTTCCGTCATAATTGGTCACCGTACGCGGATTCACGTCTTTTCCACTCATGTCGGGGCTGGTGTCCATGTGGGCAATGAAGCCTACCACAGGCAATTCCTTGTCGACATTGGCCGGCAGCGTAGCAAACAGATAGCCGTTCTCGTCCAATGAGATTTCTTCCAACCCTAAAGATTCCAGTTCACTCTTCAAATACTCGGCAAACGTCATCTGCCCCGGAGTACTTGGTGTAAGTCCCGTCTCCTCACTTGACTGGGTATCGAAACTTACATACTTTAAAAAACGCTCTACTAAAGACATATGATTAACGGATAATATTAGTTTGTAAGTTCTTGAGTTTATGAGTTGAATTATAACTATTAACTTGCCAACTTAAAAACTCAAGAACTTAACCATGAATAATGCTACATTTAGAAACAGCTGCTCCCATCAAAACAGTGTGTACACAGCTTACATTTGGGCAAACCAATAGATTCGACCAGTGTTTCCAGCGTATTGAACTTCAATGAAGTCAGCCCAAAACGTTCGCGGATAATCTCGACCATCTTTTCGTATTCAGGCGAACCGGTAGTGGCGTACTTATCGAGGTTCTTGTTCTCATCGCCTTCCAGCTCCTTAATAATACGACGTGTAATCAATTCCAACGGGCTCTTGGAAGCCGTGAATCCGACAAACGGGCAAGCATAAATCAGCGGCGGACAAGCAATACGAATATGCACCTCTTTCGCACCACAATCATACAGAATCTTTACATTGTCGCGCAACTGGGTACCACGAACAATCGAATCGTCACAGAACAACAAACGTTTTCCCTGCAACATGGCACGGTTGGGTATCAGTTTCATCTTAGCCACCAGATTACGCATTTCCTGCTTACTGGGAGTAAAGCTGCGCGGCCACGTCGGTGTATACTTGGATATAGCACGATGATAAGGTACTCCCTTACCTTCGGCATATCCCAAAGCCATACCTACACCCGAATCGGGAATACCGCAGGCACAATCCACCTCGGATGTATCGGTCTGTCCCATCTTCAATCCGCTGGTAAAACGTGCTTCTTCTACATTAATACCTTCGTAGCAGGAAGTAGGGAAGCCGTAATATACCCACAAGAAAGAACAAATCTGCATTTTATCTTCAGGCTTACGCAACTGTTCCACACCATCGGCACGAAGACGGACAATCTCTCCCGGTCCTAAATAACGGTCAATCTCATAATCCAGATTGGGGAAACTGCTTGACTCACTGGTCGCTGCATAAGCTCCTTCTTTTCGTCCTATAACGATAGGAGTACGTCCCCATTTGTCACGGGCAGCAATAATGCCATCTTCGGTAAGCAACAGCATAGAGCATGACCCTTTAATACGCTTGTAAACATTCTCAATGCCTTCCACAAAGTTCCGGCCTTGAATGATCAGCAAAGCCACAAGTTCAGTCTGATTGGTCTGCCCCGAACTCAACTCGGCAAAATGCATATTATGGCTTAGCAGTTCAGCTTCCAGTTCGGCCAAATTGGCAATCTTAGCTACCGTAACAATGGCAAAACGTCCCAAATGGGAATTCAATATGATGGGCTGCGGATCGGTATCGCTAATAATTCCAATACCTGAATTTCCTTTAAACTTGTCCAGTTCGTCTTCAAACTTCGTCCGGAAATAAGTACTCTCCAGATTGTGAATAGAGCGTGCAAATGTTTTCTGTTCCGAATCAAACGTAGCCATACCGCCACGCTTTGTGCCAAGATGCGAATTGTAATCGGTTCCGTAAAACAAATCAGCCACACAACTTGCCTTGGCAACTGTCCCAAAAAATCCTCCCATAAATTCTCTTTATTTTTATTGTTTCACTATTTTATAATTCTCCAATCCCGTCTGCAGGAATTCTACGTACTTAGGTATATCCTCATCGTAAGAGTACGATTTGTTCAACGGCTTACCTTCGTTGTCAATCAGCACATAGAATGGCTGGGCATTGGCACCGAACTTCACACGTTGCAGATAGCTCCACTTATCACCCACCGTACGCAATGTACGTTCCGTACCGTTCTCGACAATCTTTTGCGGCTGAGGAAGCGGAGTCTTATCGTCTACATATAATGTGATAAGTACATAGTCGTTACGGATAATATCACTGACTTTCTGGTCGGTCCATACAGCCAGCTCCATCTTACGGCAGTTGACACATCCATAACCGGTAAAGTCAAGCATGACAGGTTTACCCTGGCGACGTGCATATTCCATACCCAAATCGTAATCCATGAACTGGGCATGTACTTCGTTATTATAAAGATTAAAGTCTTGAGTCTTCATCGGCGGTGCAAAGGCACTGACAGCCTTCAGCGGAGCACCCCACAAACCGGGAACCATATAAACCGCAAATGCCAGTGAAGCCAGAGCCATAAAGAAACGGGGCACACTGACTTTGGTATCGTCGTCATCGTGCGGGAATTTGATCTTTCCCAACAGATAGAAACCCAATAAAACAAAAAGAACAATCCACAAAGCCAGGAAAGTTTCACGATCCAAAATGCGCCATCCGTATGCCAAATCGGCTACAGAAAGGAATTTCAGCGCAAAAGCCAGTTCGAGGAAACCCAACGTCACTTTAATGACGTTCATCCAGCCACCCGATTTAGGCATCGACTTCAGCCATGACGGGAACAGGGCAAACAGCGTAAACGGCAATGCCAATGCAATGGCAAAGCCCAACATACCGATAGCAGGAGCTATTACACTGCCCGTCGTAGATACCTGTACCAGCAAAAAGCCGATGATAGGACCCGTACACGAGAAAGATACCAGCGACAAGGTGAAAGCCATCAGGAAAATACTCAACAATCCTGTAGTCTTTTCAGCTTTACTGTCGACAGCATTGCTCCACTTGGAAGGAAGCGTAATTTCAAACGCTCCGAAGAAAGAAGCAGCAAACACAACCAGCATCAGACAGAAGAATATGTTGAATATTGCATTTGTAGAAAGAGCATTCAACGCATTGGCCCCGAAAATACCGGTAATGATCAGTCCTAGCGCTACATAGATCACTACGATGGAAGCACCATACGTCCATGCATCACGAATACCTTTCTTCTTATCTTTGCTACGTTTCAGGAAGAAACTTACCGTCATGGGAATGATAGGCCATACACAAGGAGTGAACAAAGCAAGCAATCCTCCTACGAAACCCGTAATAAATATATATACCCACGACATATCTTCCTGAGCAGAAGATGTTTCGCCCATTGCCTTCAACTCATCAATCACCGGCTTCCAAAGATCTACAGTACCCTCTGTCACCTTTTCAACAAGATCAACTGGAACTGCTTCTTCCGTTACGAGTTCCTCGGTGGCCTGTGCCTGTTCCGTTGCAGCTGTATCCGTTTTCTCGGCAACGGAAGCTTTTCCGGCAGTCTTTCCAGAAAAATTAAAAGGCACTTGCGTAGGCGGAAGACAATTCTCGTCGTTGCAAGCACCATACTCCAGGAAACCTTCTATCTGATAGTTACCTCCGGTCAGCTTCAATTTCTGCACAAACTGAGCTGTATGCTCAAAATAACGCACTTTCATTTCGAACATCTGGTCATAAGCTGATACTTCCTTACCTACAGGTTTCAGTTTACCAACCAATGATGCCCCGGATAGTTTCTCGGTGTTGAATGTGGCAGAAATGGGGCCACCGTCACCTAACTCGGTAGAATACACATGCCAGCCGTTATCGATAGTGGCCGAAAAAACAATCTCAACCTCATCGGCCGAAACATTTTTTAATTCAGTCTTAAACTTTACCGGTTCCTGAATCTGCGCCTGGGTTATCACGGCTAGAAGCAGCAGCAGAACCGAAAACAAACTTTTCTTCATCAGTTATTTCAATAATTACAAGGGTTTATCCAATTTCATAATCAACACAAGCACGGCTTTCCTTGACATGGGCAATCAACTTGCCAGCAGCCACATGATCGGGGTGCGAAGCATAATACTTCACGTCGTCCAATGTATCGAACTCACTGTACAAAGCTATGTTCCACTCTTCCGAAGGGTTCATATTCAATCCAACTTCAATCTTCCGAATCACCGATATTTTGGCAGGAAGTGCTTCGATAGCCTTTTTAAAATTGTTCATTGCCTCTAACTTTTCGGCAGTCGGAGCCTCCTTTTTCAACTTAAATAATACTATGTGCTTGACCATAACTTTGTTATTTTAATGTTTTTACGTATATTTGTCAGCCGAAGCAGTTGTTTTCAGCAACTGCAAAAATACTTGTTTTGTTTCAAATATACATGTAAACGGATGTTAATAATAGGAATTGCAGGCGGAACCGGGTCAGGAAAGACCACCGTCGTACGTAAAATCATCGAGAGTCTGCCAGCCGGCGAAGTTGTTCTACTCCCTCAGGACTCATATTATAAGGACAGTAGTCATGTACCCGTCGAAGAACGACAGAATATCAACTTCGACCATCCCGACGCTTTCGATTGGGCACTACTTTCCAAGCACGTAGCCCTGCTGCGCGAAGGAAAAAGCATCGAACAGCCCACTTATTCTTACCTGACCTGTACACGCCAGCCGGAAACCATCCACATTGAACCACGCCACGTCATCATCATCGAAGGTATTCTGGCTCTATGCGACAAGAAATTGCGCAATATGATGGACTTAAAGATTTTCGTTGATGCCGACCCCGATGAACGGCTCATCCGTGTCATCCAGCGCGATGTCGTAGAAAGAGGACGTACAGCCGAAGCTGTCATGGAACGCTATACACGCGTCCTGAAACCTATGCACCAACAGTTTATCGAACCTTGCAAGCGCTATGCCGACCTCATTGTGCCTGAAGGAGGAAGCAATCAGGTAGCCATCGACATTCTGACAATGTACATCAAAAAACACTTGAATCACTAATCTGTAACAAGAAAAAAGATGGGGAAACGACACCTGCTATTTCCGGCCGGCTTGTGCCTGTCGCTCCTGATATTTATATTATTCGGAAGTTGCCGTGGAAAACAAGGTTCGTCCGAAGCCGAAGCAGACTTTGACGAACTACAACAGATCAAAGATAGTGGCGAACTGGTAGTACTCACACTATACAGTTCGACCTCTTACTTCAACTACCGCGGACAAGAAATGGGCTTCCAATATGAATTGGGCGAACAGTTTGCCAAAAGTCTGGGTGTCAAACTAAAAGTGAAAGTAGCCAGAAATGTGCACGACCTCATCCACAAATTACTGGCAGGCGAAGGCGACCTGATAGCCTACAACCTGCCTATCACCAAAGAATGGAAAGACAGTGTGACCTATTGCGGTGAAGAAATCATCACCCATCAGGTCGTTGTTCAGCGTAATAACGGGAAAGAACGTCCGTTGAAAGATGTTACGGAACTGATAGGTAAAGACATATACGTCAAACCCGGCAAACATTACGAGCGTTTGGTCAATTTGGATAAAGAACTGGGCGGAGGTATACATATCCACAAGGTAAGCAGCGACAGCATTACAATGGAAGATCTTATCACTCAGGTTTCACAAGGCAAAATCTCCTATACGATTGCCGACAACGACGTAGCACGCCTCAACCGAACCTATTACCCCAATCTGAATATCCAACTCTCTATTAGCTTTGACCAGCGTGCCTCTTGGGCTGTACGGAAAAGCTCTGTGCAACTAGCCGAAGCCGCCAACCGATGGCACAAAGAGAACATGACATCACCAGCCTACACGGTCAGCATGAAGCGATATTTCGAGCACAGCAAATCTGTGCCCCACTCTCCCATCCTGTCGTTACGTGAAGGGAAAATATCCCATTACGATCATCTGTTCAAAAAATATGCACCCCAGATAAACTGGGACTGGCGACTGCTTGCTTCCCTTGCTTACACCGAGTCCAACTTCGACAGTACTGCCGTATCGTGGGCAGGCGCCAAGGGCCTGATGCAGCTGATGCCTGCCACAGCACGCGCCATGGGAGTCCCGCCGGGCAAAGAACAAAATCCGGAAGAAAGTATCAAAGCCGCAGTAAAATACATCGCGTCCACCGCCCAGAGTTTTGCAGCTGTTCCCGAAGAAGAACAGACCAAATTTGTACTCGCAGCTTACAACTCCGGTATCGGACACGTACTCGATGCGATGGCTTTGGCCGAAAAATACGGAAAGAACAAATACATTTGGCAAAACAATGTAGAAAACTACATCTTACTGAAAAGCGACGAAGAATACTTTACCGACCCTGTCTGCAAAAACGGCTATTTCCGAGGAATCGAAACGTATAACTTTGTTCGCGAAGTGACCTCACGATACGAACAATACAAAAAGAAAATAAAGTAAAAACGCTTCCTTAAAAAACTCAAATGTTGCCTACCTTCTGATAGATGGTAGACAACATTCGGCATAAAAAAGGTAAGAAAAACCTCAAATACAAATTAATTTTGTTATTGCGCCACAATTAAAAAACGGAATCGCAGCTTAAAACAGTTTCAGCCTGTTGGCACGCGCCTCTTCCAGTGAAACGGTTTTCACCTGCTGCTCTCCACTTTTTTCGCGCAACTGGCGGTAAGTTTCGTCCAGCTCGGCCTGCAACTCACGCCTGGCATTTGCATTCATCAAACGGGCAGCCACTGTTGCATTCTGCGAAGCATCTTTCAAATAGATCACCGGAGCATGGTAGACCGGCGCAATCTTCAAAGCGGTATGCAGTTGCGAAGTAGTAGCACCACCAATCATCAGTGGAATATCAAGACCTGCTTTCTCCAGTTCCGCAGCCACATGAGCCATCTCTTCCAAAGAAGGAGTTATCAGACCACTCAGACCAATCATGTCCACTTTCTCTTCAACGGCACGTTGCACAATGACTTCGGCAGGTACCATAACCCCAAGGTCTACAATCTCGTAACCGTTACAAGCCATAACTACCGAAACGATATTCTTTCCGATGTCGTGCACATCACCTTTCACCGTAGCAAGCAGCACTTTTCCTGCTGAAGCTGCTCCGGCCTGCTTCTCCGACTCGATAACAGGTTGCAGAATAGCAACAGCCTTCTTCATGGTGCGAGCTGTCTTCACCACCTGAGGCAGAAACATCTTACCAGCTCCAAACAGATCGCCTACATGATTCATACCTGCCATCAGCGGACCTTCAATAATATCTACAGCCTTGGGATATTTCTGCAAGGCTTCTGCCAAGTCTTCTTCCAGATAATCGCCTATTCCTTTAGTCAGAGCATATTTCAACCGCTCTTCTACCGTAGTACCTTCCCTCCACGATTGCTGCGAACGAGTTACAGCCTGCACAACCCCATCTGCAGCAGCTGCTTTAGCTGCATCAGTCTCGGCCTTCAGACGTTCGGCCGTCTCAATCAGCCGCTCGGCAGCATCAGGCCGACGATTCAGCACCACGTCCTCAATACGCTCCAGTATATCGGCCGGAATGTCGGTATAGAGCACAGAAGTAGCCGGATTGACAATACCCATATCCATCCCCTCGCGAATGGCATGATACAGGAACACAGCATGCATCGCCTCGCGGATATAATTGTTTCCCCGAAACGAGAAAGAAAGATTGCTGACTCCACCACTGACGTGGGCGCCAGGTAAATTCTTTCGTATCCATCCTGCTGCACGGATAAAGTCGACCGCATAATTATTATGTTCCTCCATTCCCGTAGCCACAGCCAACACATTGGGATCGAAAATAATGTCGTGCGGATCGAACCCTGCTTTATCAACCAGCAAACGGTAAGCCCGCTCACACACAGCCGTTTTCCGTTCGAACGTATCAGCCTGCCCCTGCTCGTCGAAAGCCATGACTACCACAGCAGCTCCGTAACGACGAATGATACGGGCATGCTCCAGAAACTTCTCTTCACCCTCTTTTAAAGAGATGGAATTTACAATCGATTTGCCTTGAAGGCACTTTAAACCAGCCAGAATCACTTCCCACTTGGAGGAATCTATCATTACTGGCACACGGGCAATATCAGGTTCGGAAGCAATCAGATTCAGAAAGACCGTCATTTCGTGTGCAGCATCAAGAAGACCGTCGTCCATATTAATGTCGATCACCTGCGCCCCATCTTCCACCTGCCGACGGGCTATGCTGAGGGCTTCCTCATATTTCTTTTCGTTTATCAGTCGCAGAAACTTGCGTGAGCCTGCCACGTTGCAACGCTCGCCCACATTGACGAAATTATTTTCAGGCTTTACTTCGAGCAATTCCAAGCCCGAGAGCCATAAATGCTGCGGACGGCGAGCGGGCACATGAGGCCGCGCGCCGGATGCCAGTTCGGCAAAACGGGCGATATAAGCATCAGTCGTACCGCAACAGCCGCCTACAATATTCACCAGTCCTTCGTCAATGTATTCCTGTATCTCACGGGCCATGTCATCGGGCGACTGATCGTACTTGCCCAAGCTGTTGGGCAGTCCCGCATTGGGATAAGCACTAATATAATAAGGTGCACGTGCAGCAAGCTGCTCCAAAAAAGGTTTCAGCTGACGCGCTCCAAACGAACAGTTCAAACCTACTGAGAATATATCGGCATGCTGCACCGAAGCTAGAAAAGCATCCAGCGTCTGACCGGACAGCGTACGTCCGCCCGTGTCGGAAACAGTGACGGAAAGCATCAGCGGCACGAATATTCCGGTTGCCTCCATCGACTGCCGGGCTGCAAAAAGAGCAGCTTTAGCATTCAGTGTATCGAAAATGGTCTCAATCAGCAAAGCATCCACACCGCTCTCTAACAAAGCTGTCATCTGCTCCGTGTATGCCTCAGCCAGCTCGTCGAACGTCAGCGAACGGAAAGCCGGATTGTTCACATCAGGACTCATCGAGCAAGTCTTGTTGGTAGGCCCTACCGACCCAGCTACGAAACGAGGCTTGTCGGGAGTCAGTGCAGTAAATTCATCAGCCAGTGTACGTGCCAGTTTCACTGCCGCACGATTGATTTCATCAACCAGATGCTGCGTGTGATAATCGGCCATACTGATGCGGGTAGAATTAAAGGTATTGGTTTCGATGATATCGGCACCGGCTGCCAAATATTTACGATGAATATCCTGTATCACGTCGGGGCGCGTCAGGCACAACAAGTCGTTGTTGCCTTTCATCAGTCCAGGAAGGTCTGCAAAACGTTCTCCCCGAAAATCTTCCTCTGTTAAGTTGTATTGTTGTATCATGGTGCCCATGGCGCCATCCAGAATCAGGATACGCCTGTTCACCAACTCTTGTAAAGTCATGGTTCTTGAGTTTTTAAATTTCTGAGTTTTTGAGTTGACAAGTTAACAAGTTGGCAAGTTAACGAGACTACGGGAGCTTGTAGGTGTAGCCTTCTCCACTCGCCAACTGAACTCTATCGTTTAAACATACGCGCCATGTCGCGCTTGTCATCTTTTTCGCGGAGCGATTCACGCTTGTCGTACTGTTTCTTACCTTTAGCCAAAGCTACCACGACTTTGACCAACCCTTTCTCGTTGATAAACATACGTACAGGAATGATAGTGAAACCAGGATCCTTCGAACCACGTTGCAACTTGTCCAATTCCTTACGATTGAGCAACAGTTTCCGCTCCCTGCGTGCCGAATGGTTGTTGTACGAGCCATAAAAATACTCGGCTATATGCATGTTCTTTACCCACAGTTCGCCGTTAGAGAAGTAACAGAAAGTATCCACCAAGCTGGCCTTTCCCAGCCGGATCGACTTTATCTCAGTGCCCGTCAGCACGATACCTGCCGTATAGGTATCTATCAGCTCGTAGTCGAACGTAGCACGTTTGTTCTTGATATTTACAGGAGCTTGTTTCATTTTCAACAATGAATAATGAGAGATGATGAATAATAACAGATCAGTTCAGCAACAATGTCAGCTTGTTGAACAATAACTGAATGACTGCCGGACAAACAATCAGCAGTATCGACGAAATCACCGTGAAACGCAGACGATCTTTCTCTTCTACTTCCATCAGGCTGCGACTGCCTTCCCACACCACATACACAATGTAGAACTGCAATAACATAGCGATGATATTGAAGTCGGGCAATACACCAATAATGATCTGAAGCAGGAAAGGTACAACCATGGCGTATCCAGCAAACTGACGCGTCAGGTTAATATCATCGTCCTGCATAAACAAGCGGACACGCAAAGCGTTGATAAGATAAGCTGCCAGGAAATAGCCGCCAAACAACGACACAGCCACAGCACAACATTGCGTCATGGCATACTGAAAACTCTCCGGACCACTCCACCCCTTCAACAGCAACGAACCGATGAAGACGGAGAGACCGCATAAACCAATCATAGGATAGACAAAGGCGGTAAACACCGTTCGTCTATCCTCTTCCAAACGAATTTCCTCCCAGGCACGGGCCGGGGAGGAAATCAGTAAAAGTGCGGTATGAAATAAACTTTTGTAGTTCAATTAGTCAAAATTATATTTAGAACAATCTATTTCGAATCTCGCTTCTTGCGCTCCTTCCATATTGTCGGAAGAAGAATTGCATTTACCTATCATAATGATCTTCGACATTTTCTGGCCTGCGCTTTCAATGGCTGCGACACCTGCTTGAATATTCAGTTCGTAAGTCACAACGTTGTTCATAGTACGTTTAACGACTTCACCGGCCTCATCTGTCACATTGTGATTGACATACAGATAAAGCACTGTAGGTTCCGCAGGTTTTACCTCATAAGTTACTGTAAACTGATGCTTAGCCAATTCTTCTTCATAAGCATCTTCATCAGCAACAGTAGCACGCCAGAACATTGCCGGATAAACCATAGTAGTCTTATCATAAAGCATCGGGCAAACCACAGCCTCACCATAACCAGAATTGTAAGAATACTCAAAAGCATACAATGGAGCATTCGATACACCTGTACCCATTTCCGGAGTCGTATAAAGTCGATCCAGACGAGCCGGATCAGACAACAATGTTATAGTGATCTCTTTAGCACCTTCGGGTACTTCATCGCGGTTGTACTGGAAATAAAGGCTATACAAACCTTCTGTCAATGTCAGCATCACAGACTGATCGGCCGGTATCAAACTAACTCCAACTACTGTAGTAAACGAAGCACCATAATAACCACCGTCGTAACGGGCTAACAATGACATCTTAACAATCGGATCATCCTCATCATTAAAACAAGAAGTCAACGAAATGCCCATCAACAGCGTAAGGGCAAGCGCAAAAAAATTTAGTTGTTTCATTTCTTTTTATAAATAATTTGGTTTGCAAAATTAGATAAAAGAATGGAGTTACACACGACTCTCCTCATTTTTTCATTGTTTTTAAGGTTAAATGAAAGATTAAGTAAAATACTGCATGGAGCGGCCGCATATTAACAAATATTCAGAAACTTCAGTTTCCACTCCCTTTCTATTTCTGTTTCTCACATCACCAATCGAAACCTTGGAATCTACCTATACAATTGTGGCAAACAGTTCCAGATGCTCGTCGACATAAGCCGCCACCTGAGCCGTAAATTCCTCCTCACGCTCCAAAAATTCATCTTCCAATTCATCGAAAACCTCATAATCCTCGTACATGGCCATAAATTCGTCGTCGGTACGTTCGCGCTCCAGGTCTTCGCGATGGGCATCGTAGATTTTCTTCGCAGCATACACCATCTTGCTCAGGTCACCCAGCCCCCAAAGCCTCATCACTTTGGCAAAGGGATTCACAAAAATGTACCCGCCATAACCGTTCTGTATCAGCTGACAGAAACCTCCCTCCATCAACTCATCACGGAAAATCTGATAGGCCAGCAACGTATGTTGTTCGCCGGTAAGCAAAGGCATCGTTTCAGCCGTAAGTTCACCTCCGGTCACCTTGCGATAGGCATCGGTAAACACTTGGATAAATGCATCCATTCCTTCGGCCGCAGCCTGACGCAAAGCTGCATCGGTCACTTCAATTCTTTCCATCCTTATTATATTATAGTTTAACTCAAGTTTTGCCAACCTATTTCCATCTACAGAAAAAATATCCCCAACCCGTGCACAACCGTAAGAGGACACCCAAACGAAATGGAACTGTCTTTTACATATTAGGAAATTGAGTAAGCAAATATCGAAACTTCCCCGTAAAAAACGAAGCAATCCGAACAATTTATTTGCAAAAGCCCGACAACTGCAATCTCTACTTTGCATTCGGCAGAAATAGGCAGTCCGTTACTTATTTTTAATAAAAAAGTCAAATCACAGGTTTGCCAGAAACGGGGAAAAGCAGTAACTTTGTGACCGATTCCGAAAAAGTGGATTTACTTTTTTATTATATAACTAATCTAAAAAAGAGCTAATTATGACTTATTCACACGAAGTGGAACACATGTGTGTTGTGAAGAAAGGTCCTAATCACGGACCGGCTCCTATTCCCGAAGAAGGTAAATGGGTAAAAGCTAAAGAAATTGTTGACATCTCTGGTTTGACACACGGTATCGGCTGGTGTGCTCCTCAGCAAGGTGCTTGTAAATTAACCCTCAACGTTAAGGAAGGTGTCATCCAGGAAGCTCTGGTCGAGACTATCGGCTGCTCCGGTATGACTCACTCTGCCGCTATGGCATCTGAAATCCTTCCGGGCAAGACCATCCTCGAAGCCCTGAATACTGACCTCGTTTGCGATGCTATCAACACAGCCATGCGCGAACTTTTCCTGCAAATCGTATACGGACGCACACAGTCTGCTTTCTCAGAAGGCGGTCTGATGATCGGTGCCGGTCTGGAAGACCTCGGTAAAGGTCTGCGTAGCCAGGTAGGTACACTGTACGGAACTTTGGCTAAGGGTACACGTTACCTGGAAATGGCCGAAGGTTACATCAAGACTATCGCTCTGGACAAAGACGACCAAGTTTGCGGATATGAATTCGTTCACCTGGGCAAGTTCATGGACGAAATCAAGAAAGGTACAGACGCCAACGAAGCTCTGAAGAAAGTAACCGGTACTTACGGACGCTTCAGCAAAGAGGCCGGTGCAGTTAAATACATTGACCCACGTAAAGAATAAGGAGGAAGGAAATATGATTAGAGAAGTGAAATTTGAAAGCCAAGACCGTCGTATCAAGCAAATTCTTGCTGCTTTGAACGAAAACGGCATCAAGGATATCGAAGAAGCTAACCAAATCTGCGAATCTTACGGCCTCGATCCTTATAAGACTTGCGAAGAAACTCAGCCTATCTGCTTCGAAAATGCAAAATGGGCTTACGTAGTAGGTTGCGCCATTGCACTGAAAAAAGGCGTTAAAACAGCTGCCGAAGCTGCCGAAGCTATCGGTATCGGTCTGCAGGCATTCTGCATCCCCGGTTCTGTAGCTGACGACCGTAAAGTAGGTCTGGGCCACGGTAACCTGGCTGCCCGTCTGCTGAGCGAAGAAACCAAATGTTTCGCCTTCCTGGCTGGTCACGAGTCATTCGCTGCTGCTGAAGGTGCCATCAAAATTGCCGCTAAGGCTGACAAGGTTCGTAAAGAGCCTCTGCGTTGTATCCTGAACGGCCTGGGTAAGGACGCTGCCATGATCATCTCTCGTATCAACGGCTTTACTTACGTACAGACTCAGTTCGACTACTACACTGGCGAGCTGAAAGTTGTGAAGGAAATCGCTTACAGCGACGGTCCTCGTGCCAAAGTAAAATGCTACGGTGCCGACGACGTTCGCGAAGGTGTAGCTATCATGTGGAAGGAAGGCGTAGACGTTTCTATCACTGGTAACTCTACTAACCCGACACGTTTCCAACACCCGGTTGCCGGAACTTACAAGAAAGAACGTGTACTGGCTGGTAAGCCGTACTTCTCAGTAGCTTCTGGTGGTGGTACAGGACGTACTTTGCACCCGGATAACATGGCTGCCGGTCCTGCTTCTTACGGTATGACCGATACTATGGGCCGTATGCACTCTGATGCTCAGTTCGCTGGTTCTTCATCAGTTCCTGCTCACGTAGAAATGATGGGCTTCCTGGGTATCGGTAACAACCCGATGGTAGGTTGTACAGTAGCTTGCGCCGTTGACGTTGCTCAGGCTCTGAATAAGTAATCTATACTTAATCAAAATAATAAATCCCTGTAACTTTATGAGTTATGGGGATTTTTATTTTATCAGTACTTCCATAGGTAAATTAGGAAGGAATAGAAAAAAGTCCTCACAAATAGCGCTATTATTGCGCAACTTTACTATCTTTGTATCATAAGCAAGTTTGTTTATGAAACTAATAGAAAACAACATACAGAAGATTTTCGCTTTGTGCAAAAAGTACAAGGTAAGCAAACTATTTGTGTTTGGTTCTATACTTACTGATCGTTTCAATGATGATAGCGATGTGGACTTCGTTGTTTCTTTTAACAAAGTAGAGGTAAATGATTATTTCGACAACTACTTTGATTTCAAATATTCGTTGGAAGAATTGTTTGGCAGAAAAGTGGACTTGTTGGAAGAACAGACTATAAAGAATCCATATCTGAAAAAAAATGTGGACGCAACAAAAGCATTGATCTATGGATGATTTGACAAAGAAACACCTGCAAGATATTCTGACTGCCATCGAAGAAATAGAAAGTTTCTTTGGTGACAAACCCAAATTGTTTGATGACTTCTACAGTAAGTTATGAATGAAACACGTTAGTTAAACAAGAATTCTCCCTTTATTTTTCCCTAGTTAGGAAAAAATTTTTCTCCAGTTAGGAAAATATTTTTTCCTAACTAGGCAATTTTACACAGCCAACTCCCCGACAGACAACAGAGAATCTGGCAAGCTTCCACACAAAATAGCCGAGCATTCAAAGAAAAGCCGTATCTTTGCGGCATGAAACAAGAATTGAAAGAAAACGGCGGACTTCCCGCCTCCATTTTATGGACGCTCGCCATCGTAGCAGGAGTATCGGTAGCCAACATTTATTACAACCAGCCCTTGCTAAACCTGATCAGACATGATCTGGACGTATCTGAGTTTCAAGCCAACCTGATAACCGTCATCACTCAGGTAGGTTATGCTTTGGGATTGCTGTTCATCGTACCACTGGGCGACTTGTATCATCGCAAGAACATCATCCTGACCAACTTTACGTTATTGATATTCTCGTTGCTGGCCATTGCATGGGCTCCCAACATCTACATCGTTTGGGCTGCCTCTCTGCTGACGGGCATCGGTTCGATGATACCACAGATTTTCGTCCCGATAGCCTCCCAATTCTCGCGTCCCGAGAACAAAGGCCGCAACGTAGGTATGGTCATTTCGGGACTGCTGACAGGTATATTGGCCTCGCGTGTGATTAGCGGATACGTAGGCGACGTACTGGGTTGGCGCGAAATGTATCTGATTGCGGCAGGACTGATGGTGATATGCGCCGTCGTTGTGCTGAAAGTCTTGCCCGACATCCGGCCGACTTTCGAAGGCAAATACAGCGACCTGATGAAATCGCTGTTCCAGCTGATACGCGATTATCCGGCTCTGCGCATCTACTCGGTACGTTCAGGTCTGGTATTCGGATCGTTTCTGGCCATGTGGTCGTGCCTGGCGTTCAAGATGGCCGGAGCTCCTTTCTATGCCGGAAGCGACGTTGTAGGCATACTTGGCTTATGCGGCATTGCAGGCGCATTGACAGCCTCATTCGTTGGCGGAAGCATCAGGAAAGTAGGCATCCGACGATTCAATTACATCGGCTTCACACTGAACCTGTGCGCATGGGCATTGCTCTATTATGGCGGCAACAGCTATGTGGGCATCGTAGCCGGTATCATCCTCATCGACATCGGCATGCAATGCGTACAGCTGAGCAACCAGGCCAGCATCTTCGAACTTTGTCCTTCAGCCTCTAACCGCGTGAACACGATTTTCATGACCACCTATTTCATTGGCGGTTCCTTAGGCACTTTCCTGGCCGGAAGCTGCTGGGAAATGTGGGGCTGGGCAGGCGTGGCCCTGGCCAGTGTAACACTCACCTTACTGGCAGCCCTACTGACACTTTGTACCAAGAAATAACTTAGCAATCATAAACTTCACATGAATAGAGAAAAGAGAATACCCTCCCCATTTGTCTCCCTCCTGCCGATACTGCTGCTGGTGGGAATGCTGTTCGCCACCATTCATACTTTCGGCAGCGATGCGCTGAGCGGTGGAAGCCAGATATCCCTGCTCGTCACGACGGCTGCCTGCGCATTCATCGGAGTGGCTTTCTACCGCATCCCGTGGAGAGACTACGAAATAGCAATCACCAACAACATCAGCGGTGTAGCTACCGCCATCATCATCCTGCTGATAATAGGTGCACTAAGTGGTGCCTGGATGATTAGCGGCGTAGTGCCTGCCCTGATATATTACGGCATGCAGATTCTGCATCCCGACTTCTTTCTAGCCTCCACCTGCCTGATTTGTGTCATCATCTCCGTCATGACAGGCAGCTCGTGGACTACCATTGCCACCATCGGCATAGCCCTGCTGGGTATCGGCAAAGCACAGGGATTCAACGAAGGCTGGATAGCAGGTGCCATTATCTCGGGCGCTTACTTCGGCGACAAAGTTTCGCCTTTGTCCGAAACAACCATTCTGGCGGCGTCGGTCACCGAAACACCACTGTTCCGACACATCAAATACATGATGATTACTACCATTCCTTCGCTGGTCATCAGCCTGATACTGTTCACCGTCATGGGACTGACTCACGATACGGGCGGAACGGAACAGATCAGTGAGATTTCAGCAGCACTGGACAGCAAGTTCAACATCACCCCCTGGCTGTTGATCGTACCGATAGTGACAGGCATCCTGATTGCCCGCAAGGTACCTTCCATCATTACCCTGTTTGCATCAACCCTGCTGGCAGGCCTGTTTGCCCTTATCTTCCAGCCCGATCTGCTGAGAGAGATTGCCGGCAACGGCAGCCTGTTCAAAGGTTGCATGATGACCTTTTACGGCAGTACCAGTCTGCAAACCGATAACGCCATGCTGACCGAACTGGTAGCCACACGTGGTATGGGAGGCATGATGAACACCGTATGGCTCATCCTTTGCGCCATGTGTTTCGGCGGTGCCATGACGGCCAGCGGCATGCTGGGCAGTATCACGTCGGTCTTTGTACGCTTCATGAAGAATACCTTCAGTATGGTGACATCGACCGTTGCTTCCGGACTCTTCTTGAATCTGGCTACGGCCGACCAGTACATCAGCATCATCCTGACAGGCAACATGTTTGGCAACATTTACAAGAAGCGGGGATACGAAAGTCGCCTGCTGAGCCGCACAACTGAAGATGCTGTCACCGTCACTTCGCCACTGATACCTTGGAACACGTGCGGCATGACGCAGGCCACCATTCTGAGTGTGCCCACACTGGTCTACCTGCCATACTGTTTCTTCAATATCATCAGTCCGCTTATGAGTATATGCATAGCAGCCATCGGTTACAGAATTTATAAAAAGAAGGAAGACGACAATGCATAAACATCGGACGTTATCAATTATTATATCACGTTTGTAAGCAGATAAACGAACTATTCGCTACATTTGCAGGCAGAAAATAAAAAGAACAAGGAAATGCAGATAAGAACAAGGAATACACTGTTTTATTTGTTAGGAGGACTTCTTGTACTGACAAGCCTCTTCTCGTGCGGCGTAGACCGCTGGCCAGAGTACTATCCGTGGACGGGACGTGACCTGTGGATAGACAGCGTCATGCGGGAAGACTACCTGTGGTATGAAGAAATTCCTTCGTTCGACGACCTGAACTATTTCCTTGAACCGCAATCCTTCCTCGACGCAGCAAAGTCGGAGAAGGATAACGGAATCTCTTCGGTAGACACCCTACTGACTGCCTCCACTCCCAGCTACGGGTTTGACTATTCGCTGAGCCAGGTGCCGGACAACGACACGGCCTACTACGCCATGGTGACCTACGTTGTTCCCGAATCGCCGGCAGCCGAAGCTGGCCTGAAACGCGGCGAATGGATAATGATGGTGAACAACGACTATATCACCAAGAAAAATGAAACCATACTGACCGAAGGCGAGAGCAAAGACATCGTCATCGGGAAATATACCGTACACACCGAGACTGGAGAAGACGGAACGGAAACCGAAACTGCCGAAGTTGTAAAAGACCGAGAAAGCGTATTGCCGGCCACACGACCGGTAACAGATGCCGTCATACCGGCCAGCACCATCGTGCAACACAACAATAGTAACATCGGCTATCTGGCCTACAACAGCTTCGACACCGAAAGCGATACACAACTGCTGGAGTTCTCGAAGACTTGCGCAACGAACAATGTAAAAGATTTCGTGCTGGACCTGCGATACAATGCCGGAGGCGATATGGAAAGCGTACAAAGACTGGCCTGTATCCTTGCCCCATCCGACAAACTGGGCGGTACGCTGGCCACATTGCAATACAACCAAAAGAAAAGCGGAAAGAACCATGACCTGATATTCGACGCACAGCTGCTGGTAGGAGGTTCCAATCTAAATCTGTCTACCGTATACATACTGACAAGCAGTACCACGGCCGGAGCGGCTGAAATGTTGATCAACAGCCTGACTCCCTACATGAAAGTTATTGTAGTAGGCGAGACGACGAAGGGCGAATACATCGGTACCGAGCGCTTTGAGAACACGCAATTCATGTGGGCACTGCGACTGGCTGTCTGCGAGATATTCAATGCACGAGGTACAGCCAATTATACCAACGGATTCACTCCCAGCTATTCGGTCAGCCCGCTGAGCGACCCTGCTACCGTATTGCCTTTGGGTGACCCGAAAGAAGCACTGTTAAGCGCCGCTCTGGGAATCATTGACGGCAGCATCAGCCTGGACGGTTCAGAAACAACCCGCGCAACAAGTGCCGCCAACGTAAAAGAAGTAAAAATGAAACGTACCTTCCCACGAGGTATCATCGTCCGATAACCAGGCAGAAAGGTACAGGAGAAGAGCTTAGCGCTTGAAATATTTCTCGAAGAAAAGTATCTGATAATCGATTGAATTGTTCCAATACCGTCCGTCGTGAACACCAGGACGGGTAATGAAGTCGTGATCGATACCACGTTCCAACAAACGCTTGTGCAGGTCTTTATTCACTTCAAGGAAGAAATCCTTCTCACCGCAATCAATGATCAGTGCCAAATCACCGTTAGCTATACTGTCGAGCTGGTTGACAACGGTATGTGCATCCCACAACGCTTTGTTCGATTCATAGTCGCCAAGCTGTACTGCCATTTCCCAGTTCTTGGGGAAAGGACGGATATCCACACCTCCACTCGTACTGCCAGCTGCACCAAACACGTCTTTATGTCGTAAAGCATTCCACATGGCTCCATGTCCGCCCATGCTCAGACCAGTAATGGCACGACCTTTCCGGTCGGCACGCGTAGCATAATGGGCATCCGTGTACTTTATCAGTTCCGAAGAGATAAAAGTCTCGTAACGTACATCTTCATGCTTCGGACTATCCCAATACCAACTGTTCTCACCGTCGGGACAAGCAAAAATCAATCCCTTCTCATCAGCAATCTTCCCCAACTCCGGCTTGATGCCAATCCAGGTTCCGGCATTCCCACCATAACCGTGCAGCAGATAAACCACCGGACATGCCTGCGGATTCTCTCCCAAAGCTTTGTCGGGTACTACATAAATCACCTCTACCTTCTTCTTCATCGAAGGACTGTCCACCCACGTTGTATCGACACGTGCACCCTGCACCGAAACAGCCAGCAACAGTAGCAAAACAGCGGACAAACTTGTTCTCTTTCTTACATTTTTCATTGTTTTACATCTATTTCATTATTTTTATGCGCCAAAATTAGTAAGTTTGCAGCATAAACACTCAAAACATTATATGGAATTTGTCATCATTCTTATCTTATTGGTTCTTAACGGCGTATTTGCCATGTACGAAATAGCTTTGGTTTCCTCCAGTAAAGCCCGTCTGGAAACGCTGGTAGGCAAAGGAAACAAAAGAGCCAAAGGCGTACTGAAACAACTGGAAGAACCGGAAAGATTTCTTTCGACCATCCAAATAGGCATCACACTCATCGGAATTGTTTCGGGTGCATACGGTGGCGCCACACTTGCCGACGATGTACGACCGCTGTTTAGCGTTATTCCCAGCCTTGCAGCCTATGCCGACACGCTTGCCATGGTCACGATTGTAGCCGTCATTACCTATCTGTCGCTTATCATTGGCGAACTGGTTCCCAAAACCGTGGCTCTGAACAATCCTGAGAAATGGGCAACTTTGCTCAGTCCTTTTATGATAGCTTTGACCAAGATATCGTATCCCTTCGTCTGCCTGCTGAGCGCATCAACCAAGCTGGTGAATAAAATGATCGGTATGGAAAACAACGAGGAACGCCAGATGACACAGGACGAACTGAAAATGATTCTGCACCAGAGTTCGGAACAGGGTGTCATCGACAAAGACGAAACCGAAATGCTGAAAGACGTATTCCGCTTCTCGGACAAACGGGCTAATGACCTGATGACTCATCGGCGCGACGTCATTGTGCTGCACCCTTCGGACACACAGGAAGAAGTATTGCGCATCATCCGCGAACAGCATTTCAGTAAATACCTGCTGGTAGATAAAAGCAAGGATGAAGTAATCGGAGTGGTATCAGTGAAAGACATCATCCTGATGCAGGGCAACAGCAATCAGCCGTTCGACTTGCGTAGCATTGCACGTCCACCTCTGTTCATTCCCGAAAGCCTGTATGCGAAGAAGGTGCTCGAACTGTTCAAAAAGAACAAGAACAAGTTTGGCGTTGTGGTAGACGAGTATGGGAATACGGAAGGCATCATCACCCTGCACGACCTGACAGAAAGTATTTTCGGTGACATCCTCGAAGAGAACGAAACGGAAGAAGAAGACATCACCGTGCGTCAGGATGGCTCCATGCTGGTAGAGGCCTCGATGAACCTGGATGACTTTATGGAGGCTATGGGCATCATGAACTACGATGACCTGCGCGAAGAAGACTTTACCACACTGAGCGGACTGGCCATGTTCCTTATCGGACGGGTACCCAAGGCGGGTGACTTGTTCAGTTATCAGAATCTGGACTTCGAAGTAGTAGACATGGACCGTGGACGTGTAGACAAATTGCTGGTCATCAAACACGAGGAGGAAGAAGAGAAAGATTAACCAGCCCAATCATAGATAGTAGTCAGTAGCCGGAAGGCATTTCCCAGCCCCACCCTATGCAAAGAAGAGTCTTCGACGACTGTACATACATATATATAATTGTATAGGAGCACAAAAAAAGATTGCAAGTCCTGACGATGCAGAGCTTGCAATCTTTGTTTTTTATATCCTTTTGTTTGCCCTTTCCTTTTGACGGGAGAGGAAAACTTATCAGCTAAATATTATTTCTTCGGAGAAGAATATCTGGCATTCAAACCATCCAGAATTTCCTTCGTGATGTTGTAAACGCTATCAGCATAAAGCAGGTTATCGAAACCGGTATTGCTGATAATCAGACTATAACCTTTTGTCTTGTTGTATTCCTTCAGGAATGCATTGATAGAATCGCGCAGTTGAAGGCTGTTCTTGTCGTTTTCGCTCATCAACTCTGACTGAAGTTTATTGCTCAAAGCCTGCAGGTCCTGTTCCAACTTAGCAATGCGGTTGTATTCCTGCTGTGCTCTTTCCTGTGAGAGATAGGCATTATTCTGATATTTAGTCTGGAATTCCTGTTTCTGCTTATCCAGTTCCTTGGCTTTCTGGTTCAGCGTCAGACGAACATTCTCGCTCTTCTTCACCATGGCTTCGTTCAAATCGATGCAGAAGTTGTATTTAGCCAAAAGGGTATCAATTTCCACATAAGCAATCTTCATGCCCGACAATCCGGCTGCAGCCTGTGCAGGAGCACCTGCTGTTTGAGTTTCTGTTTTGCCGGTACATTGAGAAAACAAAACGATCAGTGCAAGAGCTACCAAACCGTTCATCAGATAGTTCAATCTCTTCATAACTTGATAAATATTGTTTTTAGAATTAATTAGTTCAGACTCTCATTCAGTCTCTGTTCCAGTTCGTCGATGGAAAAGCGACGCTTGCGTTGCGCTTCCCTGTCCTGCGACTGTACGCATCCGATACCCCTGTCACGCATTGCCTTGCTTCCGCTGACATGTGAATTCGGGAAACGCCCGCCTTTCACAAAAAACACTTTTACGCCCAGCAATACGACGCAAATAGCAACTATTAACAATGTTATTAATATGGTATGGAGCATATTCACTATTTTTGTGGGTGCAAATATAGGGCTTTGGACGGACTAACGTACCCTTTTTACATTAAAAAAAGAGAGAGGGGAAGAGAATAGTCAACCATTTTAACCATATTTAGCAATGAGAGGTTAAACTAATGAAGATAATCGAATGAAAAATGAAGATTTAAAACCGCAGGGCGTGTTCCATTATTTCGCAGAAATATGTAAAGTGCCACGCCCCTCGAAGAAAGAAGAAAAGATTATAGCCTATCTGCAAGCATTCGGAAAAAAGCATAATCTGGAGACACTGACCGATGAAGTTGGCAACGTACTGATAAAGAAACCGGCCACACCGGGAATGGAAAACCGTAAGACCATCGTACTGCAATCGCACGTCGACATGGTGTGCGAGAAAAACAACGACGTGCAGCACGACTTCCTGAACGACCCCATCGAAACCGAAATCGACGGAGAATGGCTGAAAGCCAAAGGTACCACACTGGGAGCCGACAACGGTATTGGCGTAGCAACCGAACTGGCTATTCTGGCCGACGACACCATAGCACACGGCCCGCTGGAATGTCTGTTCACCATCGACGAAGAAACCGGACTGACCGGTGCTTTTGCCTTGAAAGAAGGCTTCATGAACGGTGACATCCTGCTGAACCTCGACTCGGAAGACGAAGGCGAACTGTTCATCGGCTGTGCCGGAGGCATCGACACCGTAGCACAATTCGCATATCAGGAGGTGGACGTACCTGCCGGTTACTTCTGCTGCAAGGTACAGGTGAAAGGACTGAAAGGCGGACACTCGGGCGGCGACATCCACTTGGGACGCGGCAATGCCAACAAAATTCTGAACCGTTTCCTGAGCCTGACACTGAAGAAGTACGACATGTATCTGTGCGAGATTGACGGCGGAAACCTGCGCAATGCCATCGCACGCGAAGCACATGCCGTTATCGCCTTGCCTGAGGCCGACAAGCATGCCGTACGTGCCGACTTGAACATTTTTGCTGCGGAAGTACAAGCCGAATACAACGTAACAGACCCCGACCTGCAACTGCTGATGGAGTCGGAAGCACCGCGCGCAAAAGCCATCGACAAAGACACCACCAAGCGTCTGCTCCAAGCCATCTATGCAGTGCCTCACGGTGTATACGCCATGAGTCAGGACATTCCGGGACTGGTAGAAACATCTACCAATATGGCTTCGGTGAAGATGAAACCCGGAAACATCATCCGTATCGAAACCAGCCAGCGCAGTTCTACCGCTTCGTCCAAACGCGATATGAACACAATGGTACGCACCGTATTCGAAATGGCCGGTGCCGAAGTTTCTTCGGGCGAAGGCTATCCGGGCTGGAAACCCAACCCGCACTCCGAGATTCTGGAGATTGCAACCGCTTCGTACAAACGTCTGTTCGGTGTAGATGCCAAGGTAAAGGCTATCCATGCCGGACTGGAATGCGGCTTGTTCCTCGACAAGTACCCGACACTGGACATGATTTCATTCGGTCCTACCTTGCAGGGAGTACACTCGCCCGACGAACGGATGCTGATTCCTACCGTACAGAAGTTCTGGGATCACCTGCTGGACATCCTCAAGAACGCACCTGTCAAGAAGTGATCTGCTGATACATAAACAAGGACTGACCATGACGGACCAGACACTGCCCGCGCCGAATCGCTGTTTCCACATTCTTCCTGCACCGGAAGACACAGCCACACGGCGGACGTGCCTTAAGCCTTCAAGGTCAGCCCTTTCTGTTTTTCCTCCGCTGAAAAGATGGGGAATTTGCGCTTGCATGTTGCTACTTGCCCTGACGGCATCCGGCCAGACACGCCGGGACACTGCCCGGTTCCGCGTCATGTCGTACAACGTCGAGAACCTCTTCGACAGCCGACACGACACCCTGAAAGAAGACCGGGAATTTCTGCCCGATGCCATCCGCCACTGGAACTACACGAAATACCGGAAGAAACTGAACGACATCGCCCGCGTCATCACCGCCGTAGGCCAATGGGAAGCGCCTGCTTTGGTAGCCTTGTGCGAAGTGGAGAACGATACGGTCATTCGCGACCTGACCCGCTACTCTGCCCTTCGCGAAGCCGGCTACCGCTATCTGATGACTCATTCGCCCGACCTTCGGGGCATTGATGTGGCTTTGCTCTATCAGCGACACCTGTTCAAGCCCGTTGCCCATCGAAGCATCTCCGTCCCGCCGCCCGGCAAAGACAGCCGTCCTACCCGCGACATCCTCCATGTCAGCGGCCTGTTGCTCAATTTGGATACGCTTGATGTATTCGTCTGTCACTTCCCCTCCCGCTCGGAGGGCGCAAGGGAGACGGAGCCTTATCGCCTACGGGCCGCCCGACTGGTAAGGCAGGCAGCAGACAGCCTGCTGCACGTCCGCCAACGGCCGCAAATACTGATTATGGGCGACTTCAACGACTATCCGCACAACAAGTCCATACGCCAGGTGCTCGGAGCACAGTTACTGCCGGAAAACACCGGCGGAAATGCAGATTCGTCCGCCGTCGCCGCACAGCCCGATCCTTACGGGCTCTATCATCTGCTGGCGCACCAGGCCGCCCGCCGCAAGCACTTCGGCAGTTACAAGTATCGGGGTGAATGGGGATTGCTCGACCACATCATCGTATCGGGCACGCTTCTACTCCCCGACGCACCCTGCCACACCCGCGGGGGAGACGTCTTTGCACCCGACTTTCTGCTGGCTCCGGACAAGAAATACGGCGGCAGGCAACCCTTCCGCACCTATTACGGCATGAAGTACCAAGGAGGCTACAGCGACCACCTGCCTGTCTGGGCCGATTTCTACGTCCTCTATTAAGCCCGGACCTGACGACTCACACGGTAGTTACCAGCCCTTCGAAGAAGTTGCTCAAGCCTTGGCGTGCTTCGGCCAGCTTGTCTTCCCAATGCTTCACCGAGTTTTGTCCGATGACGTCTGTCACATACTTCACGGCTATGAAAGGCACTCCCTTGGCACGACACACCCACGCCTGGGCAAAGGCTTCCATGTCTACTACGTCGCCTTTCACATCAGTCAGCTCGGTCAGGAAGCTGTCGCCGGTATTGCACGTACCGTTATCGGGCCAGTGCAGGCAATAGCCTTTCTGCGCCAGCAGTTCGGCAGAGTCAATCTGCCACTCCATGCCCAGGTCGGAAAGCTTCTGCATGTCGCGGTCGACAAAGTGGCGGCACACCAATACATCGCCCACCTGACGGCTGACGCTGCCTGCCGTACCCACATTTACCACTAAGTCGGGCTGCCCGTGCGCGATGGCTTCGGCCAGATAAAAAGCCGACTTCACCTTACCGATGCCCGTGCGCAAATAGCCCACCTGCACTTCCTCGCCCCCGACGATGCCGGGAAACTTCAACTCCGTAAATTCGCCTTGAACGGCGTAAGTAACCAGTATTCTCATCTTGTTTCTTTTTTATTCACCACCGAGGAAACAGCGTTTCACAGTGTCTTCCTTATCCTTCCGGACAATGGCCCTGCAATACGCAGCATCCTCCGTGGCGTACATTCTACATTTTAATATAAGTCTTCAGCGCCTCCACATACTCCTCGAAAGCATCGACGCCACAGGGGGTAATCTTACAGACCGTACAAGGCATCTTGCCCTTGAAAGTCTTTATCACCTCCACATAACCAGCCTTGCTCAGTTTGTCTATCTGCACGCTCAGATTGCCTGCCGTGGCTCCCGTCTGCTGACGGATGTAGACAAAGTCAGCCTCCTCGACACTGAGCAGCAGCGACATGACGGCCAGCCGAAGCTCGCTATGCAGCAAAGGATTCAGTTCTTTAAACATAACGGTTCCTTTCTTATTCTTTTGCCAAACAACAACGCATACAAAGACATCAGCAGCAAAGGTAAATGATAAATTCCTAAATAGAATCCGGCGCCATTCGCAAAGTTCGCCATATTATACATACCGATAATAAGACCTACCCAAGCCGACACACGCAACAAAGCAGCATCTGCCTCCTTATTCAGCAGAAGGACAACCAACAGCACCGGAGTCATCGAACAGAAGGCCATCCCTGACGCTCCGACAAACAACAGTGTCCAGTCGGCATCGGGAAGCGCCGTATTCATATCCATAGGCCACCACAAACAAAACAAGACCACAGGAATCATCCATACCGTCTGCCACGACAAGTTGTCGAAAGTAAATGCTTTCCGGCTTTTCTGAGCCGCACGCAGCCACATCCAGCCTACAAACGACATCATTACTATATTCACCGTCACCATGCTCAATCCATATTTTTCAGATAATGCCACATTCTGAATGACGGCATACAGCAAATTGACACACCCACCATAATACATAAACAACCGTGTACTCCACCAGTCCCGTTTCAAGACCAACACCAGCAGCACCAGTAGCGCCATCAGCTGAAACACCCAGCCATAAGCATACATCTGTTGGAAAAAAGCATGAGACAAAGTATAAACAATGATACTGCTGCTCTCTTCCCAACGAAAGCCCTGAGTAGCCACAGGCATCAGCAAAAACTGCATCAGCAACAGACAGACAACAAACTTCCATGAAAACAAGAAGCCATCCAAACCTTTAGTCTTCATAGTGACCTCACTTCCTTACTGGCGACTCCCTGCGAGCCCGACGGTTCAACACATGCCCCGGGATAACCAGCGACAGCAGCACAATGACGGCAAACACAAGCAGTGTTGCAGAAGATACACCACCGGAAACCACCTGAAACACCAGCACCAGACTCCAGGCAAAGCCCAGCGAAGGCAATCCCGAAAACAGGGTATAACGGATGATAATGCCCGTAAGCAGACTGCCCAGCGAAACCAGCATGGCACACAACGGCAGAATCAGTCCGTAAGCCTGATACAACGTAGCAAACACAGCCACACCACAACAGGCAATGCCAATCATCTGCCACACCTGACCCACCACACGGTCGGTATAGTCCTTCGCCCCCTGCTGTTTCCGCCACCGGCGGCCAAACCACCACGACAGCAACCATCCCACCACCGGCAGCGTCCAAAAGCCCCACAGGCAGGCAGTACAGTTCGTGAAATACAAGGCAGCCCACACACCCAGTGTAACCACCACGCCGGTATATCCCCACAACAGAAACATATTTCCACCGCCCGCATCCAGATTGCGGCGCGTATTGCGGATCATCTGCGCTATCAGCTCCAGACTCTCCCTTTCGTTCAGTTTTCGGTCTTCCATCATTTGTCCTCCTTCATTTGTTTTACATGTACAGGGTTCCCCCTCATCCTATTAGTCACAGTTGTCGTTCGAACTCCATTGCAAAGATAAGAGGTTTATTTTATAAACCAAATTATATCATAAATAAAAATACGTTCTAAACTACTTTTCCTCCAGATTCGTACAACCAACGCCCCCGTGCACATCCCCTCCCCCCTGCACACCCTGTCAGCCGCCTACCAGCTATCACCCCACCACCCCCCAGGCTTCGCATAAAAACACGTCAGGCCCGGCACCTCCCTTCCCCTAAACACGAAGCCACTCATGCATAGGAGAAGTTACATCTCAGCCCGCGAAATGTACATCCCGCGTGCCGAGATATACATCCCGCCAGCCGAAATATGCATCCCGGCACGCGAGATGAAAGCGACTCCCTATGGAAGAACCTTTCCAAACCATACAAACCACCTTTCACGAATAAGCCCAACCACATCCATCCGTATACCAAGCCCGCAAGCATCCGATGGCATCCGCCCGCCCCACGCCGCCGAAGCCTTCCGAGAACGACGGCCATCATCAGCAAAATGACAGAATAATCGCCCCATTCAGGCAAAAACATCCTCCCACAGAAACAAAAAGAAGAAAAAAAACTCCCGAAAGACTTGTTTTTCTCTGAAAAGTTTTTGTAATATCCGAATAAAACGTATTTTTGTGTACAATTTTGGTGTAGTAATGACAGAAGAAGAAAAGAAGCTATTAAGTACCTTTGAAGCCAGGCTGCGTCATTTAATCTATCTGCACGATGAATTAAAACGCGAGAATGCCGAACTAAAGCAACTTCTCGATGCCAAAGAAGAAGAATGCCGGACACTGATGGCCGATTACAAACAACTGGAACAGAGCTACACAGACCTAAAATCAGCTACGACAATCAGCCTTAACGGCAGCGACGTAAAAGAGACGAAGCTGCGATTGTCAAAATTAGTGCGTGAAGTCGATAAATGCATCGCTTTGTTGAATGAATAAAGAAGAAGATGTATGAACGATAAAATAAAAATAAACCTGCAGATGGCAGGAGCTTCTTATCCGCTTACCATCAACCGCGAAGACGAACAGATGGTGCGGGAAGCCGCCAAGCAGGTCGATTTGAGGCTCAATGCGTATCGCGAACATTATCAGAGCGTTTCCGCCGAACGGATCATAGCCATGGTGGCCTATCAGTTCTCGCTGGAAAACCTGCAACAGAAACAGCGCAACGATACCGAGCCCTATACAACAAAGATAAAGGAACTGACAAAGGTGCTGGAAGATTACTTCAGAGAACCGTAATCCGCATCATACACACCTTCAAAGTACACCTTATTTATTAAGTAGAAAATCCACGCACTGTGCAAAAGTCTGCCTTGCCGATAAAGGCAGACTTTTATGCAGTGCGTTTTTATTTATATATTAAAAAACAAATTAAAAATGACAGTAGTTACAATAGTAGTATCCATTGCCTGCTTCCTTATCGGAGGATTCGCCTCGTACATGTTCTTCAAACACGGACTGAAGTCCAAATACGATGGCATACTGAAAGACGCTGAAGCAGAGGCGGAAGTGATTAAAAAGAATAAGTTACTCGAAGTAAAGGAAAAATTCCTCAACAAGAAAGCCGACCTGGAAAAAGAGGTAGCCATCCGCAACCAGAAAATCCAACAAGCCGAAAACAAGCTGAAACAACGCGAACTGGTATTGAATCAACGCCACGAAGAACTGCAACGCAAGAAACAGGAAGCAGATGCCATCAAGGAAAACTTAGAGGCACAGCTCGTAGTAATAGACAAAAAGAAAGAAGAACTGGACCACCTGCAACGCCAGGAAATAGAAAAACTGGAAGCCATCTCCGGACTCTCGGCCGAAGAAGCCAAAGAACGCATGGTAGAATCGCTGAAGGAAGAAGCCAAAACGCAGGCACAGTCCTACATCAACGATATTATGGACGATGCCAAACTGACTGCCAGCAAGGAAGCCAAACGCATCGTCATCCAGTCCATCCAACGGGTAGCCACCGAAACAGCCATCGAGAATTCCGTCACCGTATTCCACATCGAATCGGATGAAATCAAGGGACGCATCATCGGACGCGAAGGCCGTAACATCCGCGCACTGGAAGCTGCCACCGGTGTGGAAATCGTGGTGGACGACACCCCCGAAGCCATCGTACTCTCCGCCTTCGACCCCGTACGCCGTGAGATAGCCCGTCTGGCCCTGCATCAATTAGTGACCGACGGCCGCATCCACCCCGCGCGCATCGAAGAAGTAGTAGCCAAAGTACGCAAACAGGTAGAAGAAGAAATCATCGAAACCGGTAAGCGTACCACCATCGACCTGGGTATCCACGGCTTGCACCCCGAACTGATCCGCATTATCGGAAAGATGAAATACCGTTCATCCTACGGACAGAACCTGTTGCAACACGCCCGCGAAACAGCCAACCTTTGCGCCGTCATGGCATCGGAACTGGGACTGAACCCGAAGAAAGCCAAACGTGCCGGACTGCTGCACGACATCGGTAAAGTACCCGACGAAGAGCCCGAACTGCCGCACGCACTCTATGGTATGAAGCTGGCCGAGAAGTTCAAGGAAAAACCCGATATCTGCAACGCCATCGGTGCTCACCACGACGAAGTGGAAATGACCAGTCTGTTGGCTCCCATCGTACAGGTGTGCGACGCCATCTCGGGTGCACGCCCAGGCGCACGCCGCGAGATTGTAGAAGCCTACATCAAGCGTCTGAACGATCTTGAGCAGCTTGCCATGTCCTACCCGGGCGTGACAAAGACATACGCCATCCAGGCCGGACGCGAATTGCGCGTCATTGTCGGTGCCGACAAGATAGACGACAAGCAAACCGAAAGTCTGTCGAGCGAAATCGCCAAGAAGATTCAGGATGAGATGACCTATCCGGGTCAGGTGAAGATTACCGTCATCCGTGAGACACGTGCGGTAAGCTACGCCAAATAACATAGCTACATAACAACTCTACCATTGAAGGCACGGATTACACGAAAAGCCACGGAAAGTCCCAACAACCAACTGTGGAAAGAAGTGTAATCCGTGCCCCGTTTCTATCAACACAGTTGCCGGCAGGAACGACTTACAACGGCCGGACCAACCTCACCTCCACCAAGTCATGAACCATTATCAGTTTGAAGTCTGCGCCAATTCCGTAGAAAGCTGCCTCGCTGCACAGGCAGGAGGAGCCGACCGTGTAGAACTGTGCGCCGGCATTCCCGAAGGGGGGACCACTCCCTCGTACGGCGACATAGCCACTGCCCGCGAGCTACTGTTACGAACGCGCCTGCACGTCATCATCCGCCCACGCGGAGGCGATTTCCTCTATACCCCCGTCGAACAACGCATCATGCTGAAGGACATCGAAAATGCCCGCCGGTTGGGAGCCGACGGCGTAGTCTTCGGCTGCCTGACGCCCGAAGGCGATATCGACATCGCCCTGATGAAGCAACTGCTCGAAGCCGCGCAAGGCATGTCGGTCACCTTTCACCGTGCCTTCGACGTATGCCGCCAGCCCAAGCAGGCATTAGAGACCCTCATCCAACTGGGTTGCCAACGCATTCTGACCTCTGGTGCACAGCCTACAGCCGAACAGGGTATCCCCCTGCTGAAGGAACTGCAGGCACAAGCCGACGGACGCATCATTCTGCTGGCCGGCTGCGGTGTCAACGAAAACAATATCGCCCGCATAGCCGGCGAAACGGGCATCCGCGAATTCCATTTCTCGGCTCGTGAGCAACTGACCAGCAGGATGCAGTTCCGCAACGAGGCTGTCTCCATGGGCGGAACGGTGTGCATCGACGAATACTCACGGCCGGTCACCACTGCCGAAAGGGTCAGAAAGACCATCGCCGCCATAGTTCAACAATAGGCACAGACGCTGACTTCGACTGTATTTTCCGGTCATTTAGTCGGAAAATGCGGCCTTTCGGTCGATTTTTACCTTCACAAACAACAAAAGTCCTAAAAAATTGTTACCTTTGTAAGGACTAATCCTTTATACAGACAACTATGAAAGTACTGCAACACATATTCAATAACGTATTCCTGCTCGTCGGCTTGCTTCTTTCGTTCACTGCATGCAGCGACGACAACGACGTGACAGCCACCCTGCTCGACAAGGAATACGAACTGGTCGATATAGAATGGTGCCGCATGCTCGACGACGTATCGTTCAGCAAAGCACAATCCTTCACCCACGAATCAACTTCGCAACAGAAATCGGAAGGCAAGCATTACATCGAACTCGACGTGATGGAAGGCTATCGCCAAAGCTCCCTCTTCCTCCCCGATGACCCCGTACTGTTCCAGCGTCTGGCAGGTTCAGTCACCGACTCGGTTTGTGTCCCCCAAAGCGCAACACAGCCTACCACGGGAGTTTACTTTCACATGTACACGCGAAATATTCCACAGGTACCTTTCACTACCGAATATTACCTGTACAACTCCGAGCAGCCCGACCTGTACATCGAGTCGGAGACACCGTTCATCGCCTACATCACCTCGGAAATCATGGAGTATCAGGTGACTTACACCTACCGTGCCCTGTTCCGTGGAAAGACGACCGGCCAGGAGATAGAGACTACCGGCAAGTGGGAAGGTATTTATTACCAGAACATCGGCAATCAGGTACATTCGTTCGAAGGGGAGAACATCACCGAAACCGCTCCGGCGATGCCCTAACCGACCGTAAGCACATACCCTTTTTTCATCAACGACTCAATCCGTACGGTTGGGTCGTTTTTTAATGCCCTCCGCAGGTAAGTGATCTGCACGTTCAGGGCCAGCGAGTTGGCATAACTGTCGCTGCCCCACACGGCTTCGAGCAGGGCAGAGCGTGCCACCGTCGTGTTCGCATTGCGTGCCAGCATCCGCAGGATGTCGGCCTGACGCGAAGTGATGAGCACTTTGTGGGTGCCCGTACGGATTTCGTTGGTGCTGTAGTTGAACACCGAGCGGCCAAAGCCATACACTTCCTCCTCGACCACCTCGTCGAGCTGCGAGGAGAAGCGCTCGCGTATGCGGGCTATCAGTTCCTCCGGATAGAAGGGCTTGGCCAAGTAGTCGTTCGCCCGAAGGCGGAAGCCTTGCAGACGGTCGGCCTTGTCGCTGCGGTCGGACAGAAAGAAGATGAGGACATGCCTGTCCGCCTCGCGGATACGGGCTGCCACTTCGAAACCGTTCAGGCCGGGCATGTTGATGTCGAGCAGCACTAAGTCGGGCCTGACGAGGGGAAACTGCTCTACGGCCATACTGCCGTTTCCTACATAGGTGACGTCGTACCCCTCCTGTTCGAGGAAGCGTTTCAGCAGCAAAGAGTACTTCAAGTCATCGTCGGCAAAAAGAATCTTCAGTCGTTTCATACAGGGCTTTACCTCCGCGCCCTCTCCCCGAAAGGAGGAAGAGGAAAACGGCAGGGTTTCTTTTTAGAATCTGTTATTCTTGTTTTCACTCATCGTTCATTGCGGGATGCTGACGGTCACCGTCGTCCCCCGTCCCGGGCGGCTCCGCAGGGTGACGGTGCCGCGGTGTGCCTCGGTCAGCAGCTTTACGTAACTCAGTCCCAAGCCGATGCCGGGCACGGCAGGATCGGGCAGGCTGGCACTGCGATAAAACTTATCGAACACACGGGCCTGCTCGGCAAGGGGAATACCGATGCCGTTGTCGGCTACGCTCAGCGTGAGCCGGGCATCGGTCACTGCCGCTTCGATGACGATACGAACCGCGTCGCCCGAATACTTCACCGCATTCTCCAGCAGGTTGCTGATGATGTTCGAGAAGTGTAACCGGTCGGCCCGCACCGTCAGCGAAGGGTCGATACGAACTTCGAAGTCAGTCTGCTTGTCCGTTACCGACTGTTGCAGGAGTACCAGCTTGTCCACCTCTTCGCGCAAGCGGAACGTAGTGACGGTCAGTTGCGCCTGCCCGTCGTCGGCCCGGGTCATGTCGCGCAGCTTCTGCAAATAGGCCGACAGGTTGTCCAGACCTGCCCGTGAGTCGTGTATCACTTCTTCCATCGCCTGCCGGTCGGCACACATCTCGCGATGACTCAGAAAGGCCACGCACGCCTTCAGCGTCTGCACGGGGCGTTTCAGTTCGTGAATCATGGTGTTGACAAAGTTCTTCCTCATCTCGTCGATGCGCCGCTGACGCAGGATGGTCCTGATCTGGAAGAGCAGACAGAAGGCCAGCAACAGTATCATCAGCAGGCTGCCCAACAGTTGCCACCCCATCCGGAGCAACAGTGCGTGAGGCTGTATCCGCACCTGCACACGCACCTGTTCGAACTTCATCGGATTGTAGGGATAGTCGATCTGCAGCACGGGGAACAACGACGTGCCGAGGTGGGTCACCTTCTCCTTGCAGCGGTACAGCGTGTCGCGCACATGGGTCAGCTGCGTGGTAAAGGGCATTCCGTCGAGCCGTGCCTGCAGGATGGAGTCGAAGCGTTGCAGCGTGAAGGGCACGTCAACCTGCAGTTTGTACTGGTCCAGCACACGGACAATGTCGATCCCGCCAGAGTAACCGTCTTCACTACTCAACACCAACGAATCGACAAACTGCATGTTCAGCCTGTCGGTACGCACGCCGATGCTGTCTTTGCCCGTGCGGGACAGTCGCACCGTGTCGGGCATCAGGTCCGAGATGCTGGCTTTCAGCAGTTCGTCGGTATCCACTGTACCCACTTTGACCACCTGCCTGTACTCCTGCCTGCCGGCGGGGTTCAGGCTGTCTTTCTGGTCCCGGTAGCTCAGCGATATGCTGGTGTTGAGCGACACACTCGAAGCTCCGAACGTCTTTCGGGGCATCGTCCGGCGGATGGAGTCGTTCACGGCCACCGCATCCATGACGCGGCGGTACATCTCGTCGGCACACTCTTCGTTCTTATACCGGTACTGGTTCCACAGCCAGTAGCCCTGCCCCGCAATGATCAGCAGCATGGCCGCCAGCGAAAGCATCCATATAATCTTGATCCGTTGTTCCATTCTTCGTCTTGTTCGGTTCGTTTAGGGTTCCGGAAGCAAAAGTAACGCATCCGCTCCAATTAGCGGTACGCGCAAGGCGAGTATTCTCGGGCGAATAATATTTCAGTAATAACTTTCCTCCGTGCCGGCAGCTTTTCTTCATAGTTTTGCGTCGGGCAAGGCGGAAAAAGGAACCGTTTCCGCCACCTGCCCGCCCAAAGAAAACATGATACGAACCTTTAAAACAAGAAACAGTATGAAAACAACCCTCTTCCTTCTGACCCTCCTTTCGGTCCTCATCGCACAGCCGGTGGCGGCCCAGTTCAACATCCGCATCTCGACCGGCGAAAGCCTGCGGCAGGACACCATCGACCAGGCCGTCTATGTCGTGCAGTACGACATGCAAGACCGCAGCGACACCACCGAGACCGAAGCCCCCAACGAGACAGCCCTGCTGGAGGTTGGCCGGAAACTCTCGAAGTTCTACAGCTACACCAAATTCGTATGCGACTCGGTGCTGGCCGCCGATCTGGCCAACCATGCGTCGCAAGAGGTCATCAACGAGCACCTGGGCCGGTATGGGAAAAGCCGGCTGAGCGAACAGACCTTCAAGC
>ULRW01069081.1_pt1 | contig 49211 bp, 42 predicted proteins | sample 1955581 | NCBI WGS metagenome assembly ULRW01 (sample SAMEA4835687, study PRJEB28245) | human gut metagenome | biome: gut microbiome; material: fecal sample | place: Denmark | collected 2008 | reverse complement strand
TGTGCTTGTCCGGCGGAGCGTAGCGACGCCGCTTGTATCAAGACAAGCACACGCCACGATCTCAACCCTTAAACTTTATTTCAACGGACTACAACGCGGTTTAAAGTAAAAGGGTAGCGCAAAGTATCTGTTCATGCGCTTTGCATTTGTCGTTGCGCTGAGATATTTTTCGGCATTGAGAGGTTCGATAAAAATATTCAAATAAAGAACATTATTTTCTAAAACTCTATTGACAAGGTGGAAATTGTGTGATATTATAACAGCGAAAGACGGTCTCGAAGTTTTACTCCAAATGACGTCCGCCTAAAAATTGAACCTGATTATTTACGTCTGTTACCGCATCTGACCGTTTTTTATGGTTTGTGTTGCGGTTTTTTATTTTAAACAATTTACACGGTATTAAACCGACTGAAAAATATTATAGTTTATTATACCGTGCATGGAAATTTTTTTAGGGGGGATTGGTCCGATGGGCAGGTTTTTGTGAATTATCATAGCTTATTATTAAGTATGATATTGTTTCTTGTAGTTACAATTTAAAGGGAGAAAGTAGAATGAAGAAAATATTAAAAATTTCAGCTATAGGGTTGATATCAATATTGTTGGCGTGTACGTTAACGGGGTGCTGGCTTGATTGGGAAAATATGACATTTGATTTTAAAAATCGTTGCAAAACAACGGAGGACGGTTTTGTTTATTACGTTAATTCAAGCAACAGATTATACCTTATAGAAGTTCCTGATTCGGAAGAAGTTACTATTCCGGAATTTATTGACGGATACAGAGTTGCTCAATTAGGTATGAAAACAGGATTTTTTACTTCTGAAACTCAAGAAGTAGATGGTTCTCATGTTAAAAAATTAACTGTACAGCATTATGCAGTATATTATGCTGTCGATTTCCATAATGTAAAAACGGTTGTTATAATTGACTTATTATATTGCGAATCTTATCTTTATAAATTAGAAAATTTAATAATAAAACCAGTTACTCCATATTATTCTGCATGGTTTGAAACTGTAGAATTAAGGAGTAGCGACAGAGAGATTGACCTGACTGGAATAACAGTAAAAACCATTCAGATACCCGAATATGTCACTGTAATAGAAAAAGGCGTATTTGACGGATTGACAGACGTTGTTATTCAAACAGCATACGAAAGCAAGCCCGACGGTTGGGAGAACGGTTGGAACGGAAATTGCACCGTCGAATGGGGTGCAGAATTTTAATTAAATTTTATGGGGGTACTTATGAAAAAGTTTGCTGCAAAAAATATAATTATAATAATTTCATTTATATTAACGGCTATTTTTATATTTACATTTTTGTCACCGCCAATACGGCAATTACAAATTGCGCAAGCATCGGTTTTTGATTTAATGGGGAGAGTGAGTCCAATGAGCAAAATTTAATAATACGTATTTATATGAATAATTAATATAATTTAATCCTAATTAAAAAATTCATCTTAAAGGAGTTTTATATGAAAATAACTCATTTTGCTTCGACTGCAGATCGTTACGGTGATATGTGTATAGTGGATTTAGATAAATTAAAAATTATGATTGATGGAGGGGCGACAAAAACTGATGCATTATTATTATATAATAATATGATTGGAGATTATAAAAAATTGTTTGTTCTCAGTCATTGGCATAGTGACCATTCTGCTTATTTGTCTTACCAAAATCATAATATTAAAACAATTTTGGGGCGCGGTTGTAATGGATTAGTTTACCCAGATGACAATGACATCACTATAGAAACCGGGAATGATTATGTATTATGGGATTTTATAAAAATATATTCTTCTCGTTTATTAGACATTGATGAAAACAGTAATTCTATGGTAACAGTTATTTTATATGATAATATAAATTATTTTTCATTCGGAGACGCAACTCCCGACGCTATAAAAAATTATAACAAAGAAATATTTTATCTTATTAACAATAGACCTAACCCAATAATCAAGCTTCCTCATCATGGGTCACTAGGAAATTGTAGTGCTCTTTTAGAGAAAATAAACAACAATGGTAAAATTAGATATATAATTTCGGGATTAGGCGGTGATTATGTTTATGATACTGTCAAAGCAGTTTTAAGTAATGTTTCAAACTATTTATATTGGGTAGCTAAACGGGATTCAAATTATTATGGTACAGAATCTTTTAGACAAGCACAGCAGAATTACGGAAATCGTTTTGTATATGCTAACAGAGTAATTGTAAATCCTGATGGAAGTATAAGATGTATTAAAGAAGATTTATCGAGGTAAAAAATGTCAGATATAATTATAAACGGCTTGCCTTTGTTGGTTAATTTAGAGCCATGCAATGTAGTAGACAATGAATTTGTGCCTAAAATTCCCGGTGTTTTGGGCGATGAGCTGCCGGACGGGCAGGCATTTCTTGCACAGGCAAATGCTCTCGAGCAAAGCGAAATTCCGGCAAAAATTGCGGTTATGCATGACGGAAGTCAAATTTCACATTTGGATTTCTCTGCTTCCGACTTTACTTTGGACAAGCTTTTCGATTTTCAAACCGAGCAATTTGATTTTTTCATATTCAAGGATGTTTCGCTCACTCTTAAAACCGTCGGTCAGGAAGAAACAGAAACTGAGGAAGATGAGCAAAACGTACTTGTATTTAACGGTAAACTGGATATGGAAAAAGAACCTTTATCCGTATTCAAGCAGTTTCTGAATGCCGACGCTGAAATATTTATGCAAGGCGAATTTGAGCTGAATACGGTTGACTTAACCAAAAAAATAAAGCCGACCTTTGCGGTGCTCACGACAGGGGCGACAATGTACGTTCCTATTTTGGAAAACGTTGTTTTGAAATCTGCTGCCTTTCAGCTTGTTATAGAAGATTTTTACAGCATAGTAAATATGCAAGAGGATTGGAGCATGGAGATTACGCCGTCTGTAATGGGCGAGCTAGAAATAAGTAATTTGAGTAAAACTCCTTTTGTGTTGGATTGTTACGGCTCTTGTGAGGAGGGAACAGTACATTTAGGTGCGTCATGCTATGAGATAGAAAATTTTATGAACGTCGAGGGTTTGAATATTGACTATCTAATTGCGTCGATGAACATAGGCAATGATAACAAATTGAGCCTTTCGACTGAATTGACAGTCGGCGAGCAAACTTATTCCTTTGAAGGTGTTTTGGGGGCTAAATATGCGGGAGTTTATGCTCAAGCAGAAAATTTCACTCTTTCGGATTTGAACGAGCTTTTTCATAAAATTACCGGCGAAGATATTATTCTGCCGGAATTCGATGTCAAATTTGACGAGGTGGGATTGGGCATTGCCACAACCGACTGCACCGTTGGGCAGGTCTTTTTAAATAAAGGACTTACATTAAAGTGCAATTTAAGCGTGCATGATTTTAAATGCGGAGTTGATGCCGTAATTACTTCTGACGGCGTATCTGTAAAGGGCTTTATGGGTGAGCTTAAAGTCGGCGCACTGGATATTGAAGAAGCCGAGTTGAATTTGGACATTTACAAGCGGAGTAGCGGCAAAAGCTCTTCTTTTTCTATTTCGGGTAAGGTTACGATTCAAGAAGTCCGACTTGATTGCCACGTCTCTTACGAAAAGATAGAAAAAAAATGGAATCTGGTTGTTTACGCAGGAATCGAAGCCAAAGCTTTCGGTCTCGGAACAATTTTTCCGGAATTTAAAAATACATTTGCAGATTCACTTAAGTTTTCAAAGCTTGCTTTTATTTATTCGTCTGAAGATGCCAAAACGCAGGATGAGAACTTTAAATTCGAAGTAAAGCAAGGGTTGCAGCTGATGGGCGTTCTCGAAGAAATCCCCGCTCTTTCTGCTCTTACGGGAAGTAATAATTCGGGTTTTGTTTTTTCGGCGCATTTGGGCAGTACGGTCGATTTTTCGATTCAAATTCCCGCTATGCAGCTTAATCTCGGCGACACTATTTCGTGCGATCCGTTTATGATTAACCTGACTTTAATGCCTATTCCGGCGTTTCAATTGATATTCGGAATGGATATAAAAATTCCCAATCAAGAAATTCCTCTGCATTTTGACATAGCGCTTGACATAAATGCTATAGAAGCGAAAGCTTCGGCTACAATGAAACACTGGTGGGAAAATCCTTTCGGCATAAGCGATCTGAAAATCGGTCCCGCAGTATCCTTGCAGATAGGTATCGTTTACTCCCAGTTTATGGCAACCGGTTTACCTTCCGAATTCGGAATTGCCGGAGGCTTGGCAATGGGAGAAACAGTAGTAAATATGGCAGTCAAAATTTCCGAAAATCCTGCAGATATGATTCTTTTGGGGGCTTTGTCAAAATTGGAAACAAAAGATTTGCTTTCATTTACAAAAGCCTTAACTCATGTTGATGTGCCTTGCGAACTTGTTCCTGAATTTGAAATAAAGGATTTAGAGGTGTACTGTGCACCTTCGGGTGGCTCTATAGGGACAATAACATTTGAGCCCGGCTTCAGTTTTTCGGGAGTATTGACGATCTTTGAAAAAAATGCGGCGTTGTATGCAAAATTTACCGATTCGGGTTTTGTTGCAAAAGGCGAAATAGACAATTTAGATTTAGGGATACTGAAGATAAAGGGATACAACGATGACAAAGCTTCTTTTGATTTGGAATTGACAGAAGATAAGCAGCTCATTTATATCGACGGAGCGTTTGAGTTTTTGGGATTAAACACTGCCGTCAATGCAGATATTTCTAAAGAAAAAATTCAATTCGTTTTTAAACAAAAGTTCTTGAATTCTGTTGATTTTACTATTACAGGCAATAGCGTGGGCTCTCTTGACGATTTGGATTCGTTGGATTTTTATCTATATGCCGAAGCGAATAACGAAATGTCCGAAATTATTCGAAACAAGGTTACAGACAAATTTACCGCTGCAGTCAAAAACGTAGATATAAGTATTGACGAAGCGCAAAAGAAATTAGATGCGGCGAAAGAAGCATACGAAGCTTTATATCTGCCTGCTATTGAAAAATTGAACAAAGCGCAGGAAACAGCGGATAAATATTTGGACGAATGCGTTTTTGCCGTCAGGGTAGAGAGAGAAAAATTTAATTCCGAAATTAAAAATTTGGAGGAGAATGTTCAAAATGCCCAAGAAGCTTTTAATCATGTCATTCAACAAGCCGAAAATGCAGTCAACGCGGCAAAAGAAAAATTGAACAGTACAACCAAAAGCGCCGAAGAAAATTTGGTAAAGGTTCAGAAGGAATTCGACGCAAATATGAAAACAGCTCGCGAAAACGTAGAAAAAGCTGAAAAAGCATATAATCATGTATTTGAGGAAGCAGACAAAAAGCTGAAGGCCGCGCAGGAACACGTAAATTCTTTGCAGAAAGAAATTGATTTAAATTGGAACATATATAAGAATTTAAATTGGTATGAATATCTTTACAAGTCGGAATATTACCTCGCAAAGATAGGTGGGCTGGAATTAGCTATGATAACTGCAACTGCTTTTTTGGATTCATGCAGAAGCTTTTTGGAAGGATGTATAAATTGGTCTGAATATATTGTTTGGTCAAAAGCAAAACAAGGCTTGTCAGAGGTGGAATCTGAGGGAGACGCATTGTTGAACAGTGCTAAAGAAGCATTAAAGAAAGCTGAAGCTGAAGGAAATGCGATGTTAGAAATCGCAAATAATGCTTTGGAAGAAGTAAAGTGCGGAAACGAATTCAATGTATGGCAAGCAGCGTTGCAAGCGCTCGAAAGCTTCCGGGTAGACGGAGATAAGCTTTTAAAAGCCGCCGAGGATGCTTTGGACAATATTGCAAGATCAGAAGCGTATATAGCTCTTGAATACGCAAAACAAGCTCTAGATGCTGTCAAAAACGGATCCGAATATTTGATTTTCGAAACTGCTAAAGCTGAACTCGAGGCTGTCAGACACGGCGCAGACACTATACTGAAAGTATCTCAACGTATATTTGAATACGGAGGAAATTTTATTACTATTAAACATTTAAAGATGGCTGCCTCTTTGCAACAAATAAAACAAGGTAATTTATTTAGTGCAAAAACTGTTATTGATATATTTGGTCATGAATGCGAACTAGGATTTGAAGTGGATTTGCATAATATAGAAAATTCGATTAATAATTTATTCGCATTGGCTTTTAATGAAGCCAAGCAAATTACTTAATACAGTTAAGGTTAAATCTAAATAAAATAAATTATGAATGCAGCTAAAATGCTGCATTCTGTTTTTTGTATCAATGCCAATATAAAAAAACTTTTATATTGACAAAATGCAAATTGTGTGATATTATAACAGCGAAAGACGGTCTCGAAGTTTTACTCCAAATGACGTCCGCCGAAAAATTGAACCCGATTATTTACGTCTGTTACTGCATCCGACCGTTTTTTAATGGTTTGTGTTGCGGTTTTTTATTTTTAAATTGGACTAGGAGGGGGCAAGGACATGATTTAAAAATTTTCCATATTTATAATTAAGTTGTTGATTTAACCAAATATAAGGGAGAGTAATAAATTGAAAAAAACAAACAGAGTAGTAACAAGTATAATAGCCGTAGCAATGATTTTGTTGAGTATTTGTTTTTGTGCAGGCAGGTGCGAAGAAAAGACGGATGTAGTTGACGGTAAAATTCAAGTATGTCTGGAAGTGTATTTTTTGAAGACAAACAAAAAAATAGAAAATTTTAGTACGACAGAACTGCCGTATACCGGAGAAAACATCCTGTTCAAATATAAATTAAAAGGACAGAATACAGGAACAGACTATTCATACAAATTAATCGATGAGCCTTGTAATGTAAGTATCCGCAACCAAAATAATAAGAAAGTGGATGAAATAATTGAACGCGGTAGATACGGTATAACGGTAATTTATAATGCTTCAGCAAAAAATAGAGATTTTTGGGCTGCGGAATTTGATTTTTGGATTGAAATAATTTAAGGAGGAAAATAAAATGAACAAAAAATTAAGTTGCAAATTTTTATTATTGTGTGCTGAGGAGAGAATATTGTGAAAAAGAAAATAATGTTATGGGGTTTAATAACGGTAATGCTGTTTTTGACTACTGGTTTAACAGCGTGTATTCAAAAACACAAAATATACGAAGACGGTTATTGGCAATATATTGTCATAGGCAAGAATACCCATTTCCCTCAAAATTCAGAAGACCGTGAAGTTGCAATCGTGGGTTTGACTGAAATCGGCAAGGAGCAGACTTCTCTCGACGTTCCACGCACAATTGACGGAATGGATGTGACACATATAGGCTATAAGAATAGAGGCGGAGGATATTACAAACTTGAAAGTTTAAATTTAAAACGTCTATATATACATGATAATATTTCTTATATAGAATACACAGCTTTTGGTAGTATTTGGAATAATTATAGAAATTGGGAAAATGGATTGTTTCCTTTTGCACCTAAAATTATATATTGTGGTACTATACCTTTTAAATTTTATGATCGCGGTGGACTTAAATTATATATTTATAATGAATTATTTAATGAAATAAACGTATCAGAAGAAATGCGAGAATATGATTGGCAAACATATGATTTTATTTCAGGAAATATAGCGTTTATGAATAACTACTCCGCAGCAGTCAACAGGGGGTATTTCAGGGCAGAGGACGTTGAAAGCGGTGAAAAGATTCCCGAGCCGCCTGTACCCGAGCGTGAAGGATATGTTTTTACGGGTTGGTATACCGAAACGGAAGCAATAAATCTGTGGGACTTCGATACAAAGACGGAGATTCCCGACGGCGAAGAGCTGAGACTGTATGCCGGTTGGCAAGCAAAGCGGTGAAATAAAAAAATGTAGGTTAGTTCTTACATGCGCAAATTTTATATTAGTAAAGAAAAAACTGAAAAGAAATTTGCCGCGCTTCGTTTGTTCCTTGCGTGCCTGATTGAGCAGGGCGTAAAGGATAGCCGGAGCGCGGCGGCTATCGTTAGGCTAATCAAGAAAGAAGTATCCAAATAAAGGGAAAGACCGCCCCACGCGGGAGCGGTCAAAAGTATCAAGGCGCAGGGGGGCCTCCACCCCTCTGCCGCCTTTAATTCTAACGGGGGGCGCAAAAAAAGTCAACTAAATTTAATAAAAAAATTTATTTTGCGACTTTGATGGTTGCGGGCGAAAGTCAGATAGGGAAAATTTCAGTCTGTGGACGGTTCGGTATGAGAGTCAGCCTGTTTTGGTTGAGATATCCTTGACGATTTAGCACAATTGTGCTAATATTAAAACAAGCAGGGAGGCAGAAACATGGCGATAAACTTATCCCCGAGAGACTTTGACAATATATTTCGGGAGCAGGAGGAGAACGAAAACGAGCTTGCGCGAATAGAGCTTGACCAAGCGCGGCAAGAGCTGCAAAGAGAAAAAAACGAGCTTGCTCGGGCGAGGAACGACATTGCAAGGCGGCGCATAGAGTTGGCCGAAAGAGAATTGCGGGAAAAAGAGGCGAGACAGGAACGCAGGCGGCAACAGTTGGAACGGCAGCGGAAAACGGACAATTTCGCGCTGATTATTTCATACGTGATTAGCTTTGCCACGCTTGCCGCCTCGGTGGGTATGCTGTTGGCGTTAATGCTTTAATTTGAAAGCGGGGGAAATGTTTCTCCCGCTTTTTTAGCGGAAAAATGGGCAATAAAAAGCCGTACAGGAAACCTGTACGGCTTAAAAAAACAAATATAAAATTTTCCGCAATATTTTTTTCCGTTTACTTCCGCGAGAACTGTGCTACGATGACCACAACGAAACGGCAATATTTCGGAGAAAAATTACAAAAACACAATATATTGTGGCATAAAAAAGACCGTGCACACCCCCTTGGGGTTCAACACGGTCTAATGTGGCGGCACGCAAGCACCCGAATTTGAACTTTTTATTGATAATGCACGGTTTGGAATAGTATTAAGCCTAAAACCCTCTATTCTTCGTCAAAGTCTCTAATAAGAAATTTATGGGTTAATAGTGCTTCAGGTGTGCGCATTGTGCCTTTAGATGATACATAAGTAGCAAATTTTTCTGTTACAATATTAATATACGGTTCCAATAGCCTAGCCTTTCGTTTATAGTTGGTTTTCAAAGTGTCAATTGGTATAACTTGTAAAGAGCGAAGATTAATTCTACAAACTTCTAAATGACAAACACACGGAATAATTACCTCATGATTTTTTTCTAGGAATTTACCTTGATGAAGCGCATTCGTTCTTTCAAAAGCATTATCTAAGGCTTTGTTGATATTTTCTAATTTTTTATCTGCTATACTATGCGCTTCCCCTAAAATATTCAAACATTTCTTATCATCCGATAATCGAATCGGAGCATCACCTATTTTGCCGACAGATTCTAAACTAAGTAAATAAACATCTGCATTCCCTCTAATTAAATCACATTGTCTTTTAATATTTATATAAAGTTTACCATTGGTTTCAAAGATATCTCCCGTATATAAAATAGTATTATCGGTAATGTTAGAATCAGTATAATAAAAAGTTCTTTCGCCATCTAAAACTTTTAAAAGATTAACATCTATTTCTTTTGTTTCGTTTAATCCAATTTTTTCAAATGAATATGTATTACTTGCTCGAGAAAACAAATTTCGAGATAAAAATTGCCCGAGTTCTTCATTTGTATCATCTCCGTCTGTCTCAAAACTATGCCACAAAACAAGAGGCCAATATTCTGATTCATTATACAAATCACTAAATAGTTTTTCTTTTGCGCGGTCAATCGCTCCTTCCCAAGCTTTCATTGTTTTTATTGATGGATTGTTTACTATCCAATGATTTAAAATATTAAATATCTTTTCATTTTGTATTTCATTTTTGTTTACTATAAAAATGCAAGAAGCATCATTGTCTTTATATTTTTTACACTTTTCTAAAAGATAATTTTTAACAAATTGTTTATCAAGCGATGTACAAATAAAAATAGGGAATAACCGATCACATGTAATATTATTTATAAAATCAATTACTTGTTCTGCATTTAAGTCCTCATCTCCATCCGTAAATTTCCAGTCACATATCATAAAAGAAATATTCACGTTGCATATTTCGCTTGAATCAGGGAAAACTTCGTATGGTAATACGTAAAAACGATTCTCGTTGAGGTATTGAGCGATTTTATATATGTCTGTGCTATCGTCATTAATTTCGTCATCGATAATTAATATCTCGCCTTTAAACATTTTTCTTATGTTTTCCATAATTTACTCCTTATTAAAATCAAGTAAAAAGCTTGCACCCGATAGGCAATCGGAAGTATTATTGATTGAAGTTATCTTATAATCATACCGCTCCATAAATTGCCTACAAATATAAAGTCCTAGTCCACGGCCTTCTAAGCCTTTGCCTGTAAAGAAAGCTTCAAATATTTTTTCACGTTCTTCAGGGAAGATCCCCGGTCCATTATCAGAAATTACTATATATTGCTCATTACCATTGATTACAATTTTAATTTGTTTCTCATCATTGTTCTCGTTTTCTAACCAGTATATTGCATTATCTAATATGTTGATAAATATTGTCATCAATAAAGCTTCTGGCATAGAAACCACAAGAGGATTATTAGCTACATATTTTATTTCAAATTCTATTTTTTTAGTTTTAAACAAATTTTTGTAATACACTAAAACCTTATCTAAGATCTCCGTAGCCCTTAATTGTTTTACTTTCCTCTGTGTAGTTGCAAAAAGACTTTTCATATTAGCAAGGAAATCATCCATTGCAGATATGAGTCCTCGCAAACGCTCCATTTTTTCTATTACCATATCTTTGTCTGTAAGAGTGCCCGTTTCCATTGTCAGAACTTTACTATAATCGTCAATAATGTTACAGCATTTCCTAATAAAATTATTTATATCATGATGTGTAGCTTGTATTGATAAACCAATACCGGCTAAATCTTCAACAATTTTTATGCGGCTTAATTGATATTCGCTCTGTCTTTCTACTTCTTTCTGAATTGCAATAATTTGTTTTTTAGTTTTTTCATCTTGTACTTCTTTTATAACGCGAGAAAAATTATCTTTTAATGCCGTCTCATCATTTTTGTTAAATTTTTTTATGGCTTGTTTTTGACTGGCGTATTCCATATCATAATAATATGTTTTAATATGTTGCAAAAAACATTGTATCATAGCAACAAAATCTAAATAGGCACTTCCCACTTCCATTAAACCTTCACGGTTAGTTTTGTCTTTTAATTTTGGATTATCTTTATAAGATATATTGATATAGCCAACCAACTGATCATTACTGAACATTGCGCTTGCTTTCTGTGTGCCACGAATGGTATCTACTTGCAACCAATCGTCTTTAATGCTTCCATATGGAAATACACGAATGCCATCTCTATAAAGATATACACGATTTTTCTTTACTATATTTTTATCCTCATCGATTAGTCTATACTTATCACGACATTGATTATCTAAATCAAAAACATAAAATTTAAATGAAAAATCCCCACATTCAGTTTTTATGCTTTGAGCAGACAAAGAATCTTGGCCAACATATGCTTTTTTCTCCTCCAAATATCTTTTAAATATAGTCAATCCGCTAATTTGTTTATCCCATATAGACAAATTATAATTTTTATTATTAATGCTAAACTGGAAAGCCAAGTCTATTTCAGAATAACTGCCAACTATTTTATAAACAGATTTTTGTTCTATAATGTTTTTTAGTCTAGTATCTTCAGATAAAACTAACGAGGGGAGTAGCGAGTTGTCTTTGAAAATATAAACGGAAAAATCATCGTTATCTTTTCCTATTAAACTGAATAATTCCTCTTGTAATTTTTCAATTTTTCCTTTGCCCCAATTATCATTTAAATTTTCAACTATAATAACAGTACCACAATTCTGACGCTTTGTGAAGCCTGTCGAGAGCAATATGTCAGAGTGAAAGTCATAATCAACTTGTGAAGTTAATTCCATTGTTAAATCAGATAACATTATTTGACTATCATCAGAATTTATAAATTCATCATTATAATCTGAAAAATCAGCAACCAATTTTCTAGCAAAAGCGTCTTCCTTCGTTTTAGTAAAAACAGTAACGGTTTTTCCCAATTTGAAAAGGGAGAATCTGCCTATGCCTTTTTCTCCTTGCAAAATTCTTCCTTTGGCCGACTTTTCGCCACGTTCCTTTTTAAGCTTTTTGTTTGCCGATGCAGGGTTTATAAAGTCATATTGCAATGTTTTTTCCGTCATACCTATTCCGCAATCTTCAATTACAATACGAGAATTTCTTTGAGCTTTATATGATTTAGTAAAATTCTCAAAAGTAATCTTTACCCATGCTGAATCAGCATCATAAGAATTTTTCACGATTTCCGACAAAGCAACAGCTTCATTTTTAATAAGCTGTTCGCTTAACATGGTTAGCAACCTAGCATAAGGTTGTATTTGAATTTTTTTAATGGTATCCATTAGAATTTCCTCCCTGTGATTACAAATTCTTCATGGTATATTTCACGGTCGTCTTTATTATTGGTAAACTTTCCGTTTTCATCTCTATACGGAGATAAAATTTTATTTGTAATTTTCCGCTTTGAAATTGCAACCTCATTAAATCCACTTTGTATCAATGCTTCGACTAGTTGCTTTGAATTGTGAATTTGAGTTCCTTTGTATTCAGTATCACCAATAACAAACAAAGCCATGCCGCATGGATTTAACATTTTATAACACTGTTCAACAGCTTTTTGCATGTCAATATAGTATCTCGCAATAGATTTAATTTTTGTCTTTGCAATTTTTTCATTGGCTTTTAGATTGGCAATAATTTTTCGTGCTGTTTCATTTAAATCTAAAATATCATAGTTGAATGTCTCACTGTTGTATGCACTTCCCATAGTACCTTTTCTTAATGAGGTATAATCTTCGGTAAACCCAAGCCATAAAGAAGAAAGCTGATGCAAATCGGCATACTCATAAGACGTTACATAAGGGGGGCTTGATATTATCAAATCAACATTGGGCAGTTTCCTTTTTGTTAATATGCTACATGTTGCAATGTTAATTTTTGCATGGCTTTCAGGAATTTCTTGAAGGCACTTATTTAGTTTTTTATATTGGCTTTCAAAACATTCCCAAACGTCGGCAATCTTTTTATTAGGATCTACTTGTGGCTTAATTGATTTTGTCAGCCACTTAGACGTTGGTTTAAGAATTGCCGAAAACAAACATTCAAATATCATTCGATATTTGCCTTGCGGTATAGTCAATATCGCGTGTTTTAATTTCAATAAATCGTCAAATTGTTCTTTCTTAAACCAATATTGAATTCTTTCATTTGCGTGTAAATAATTATCATCATTTACTTGATTCTTAATGGAAAAAGTATTTTTTATGTTTTGATACCAAAGCTCTAATTTGCCCATATCATAACTGTTAGTTTTTGCTTTGGTAATTAAAGTTGCTACAGGATTTATATCGCAACCCCAAAAATCAATATTATTTATTTTGGCTTCAAGTGCAACCGTCCCACAACCACAAAAAATATCAGAAACAGTTTTAACATGGATGCCTTTTTTAAAAGCTAACCGAATAGCCTTGTCTGCAATGAAAGCAGGGAACTTTGCTGGATAGGCATGAAGACTATGCATTTTTAATTCGGGTGTTTCGCCTAAATTCCAATACTCTTCAACTTGCACATTTGAAATATCATAAGTAAGAGCATTTTCGATTGTTTTAATTATTGTAGGCATTGCTTTGCTCCTTATGCTTTTAGCGTTTCAACTAAGTTGTTAACCGTGAAAACATTCGTAATGAATTCTTCAAGTGTGTACGTTAATATATCCACATTGTATCTATATTTTGAAAACTCTGCCATATACTTTGTATCTGAATGAATAGAAGGGGCAACTAAAAGCGAGAAAACAATTTTGTTTGGATACTTTTCTATTGCCTCTTGCAAATGCCGTGTTATTGCCGGCATCTCATTTGTGGCTTGCGTTCTTGCAGTCATTAAAGTGACTTCTACTAACGGATTATTGTCAGTATCAAAGCATTCGATGTCTGCCAAGCCGCCAGAAGCCGTAAAAGTAGGAAGCCCTTCGTCATCGACGTGATAATTGGGGCAAACTTCTAAAGATTCAAAGTGTTGTTTTAATGCTATGCTTGTTAAAAATTCGAAGCGCGTGGGCTTGTCTATGATACGAAGTATAGGATTCTTGCTTTCGCCCTTACCACACACTATTCGTAATTCTTTGATAATATCATCCTTGTCATAATTGGTTGCCCATTCGTTTAATGTTTTAGCGCGAACATCGCTAACTTCGTTTTCAGAGATTTCTTGAACGGTCAATATATTGCTATCAACTGTGCCCATATATTCGAAATATTCTTGCTTCGTAGCAAAGCGAGGATAATCACAGTAATGTTGTAATATGTAATTAATTTTGTCTAATTCAAAACTATTAAAATCGAGAAAGCGACCGTTTCCGCGCAACGAAACAATTCCCGTAATACGCATTTTGCGTATAAATTCATCTACGGCTTCGCCGGTAATTTGGTCGAGCTTAAACCTCTTTTTCTTATCTTCGCCGACTCCTAATAAGCCAAGACAAAGGTCGTATATTACTTCATCGCCATAATTAAAACCATATTGACGGCGTACTTCTTTGATTTTCCTGTACAAGCTGTCGGCATCATTATCGGTCCAACAAATTATCAAAGACAATTCACTTCTGAATATGCCGGCATTGTTCTCTTCGGTGTCGTCTTTTAATAGTTTGATGACACGAAGCAATAAGGGAAGCGGCACATTTTCATTTGCATTCTTGCGGAATGGATTACTCGTTTGGTACTTCATTAATGCATTCAAAAATACTTTTTGTATTTTTTCATTGTTAATCGGATTTTCGTTTAACGCATCCACAAGCATATGCCCTGTAGTTGAGATTATGATGGGCTTATTCATTTCATATAAGATAAACCCGAACTCCATAGAAAGTTTATACCAAGTGTCAAATCGCGAGTCCCAACCTTTTTCAAATCCCGCTTCTTTATGATCTTGCGGACTGTTTGCTATTATATCTTCAACTTGTTCGCGAGTAAAAGTAAGTTCGTCGCTCTGGTAAATCTTTTTGTATTCCGGCACTTTCATTTCATACTTTTCGGTATAATACAGTTTTGCCGTAATTAAATTGGCGGCGACCTCGTGAATAATATCGCTTGTCAAAACTTGCCCTTCATAAGGTAAAATACAATTCAGAAATGCCGCTATACGGGCAGGATTACGCATAGTGGTAGAAAACGAAAGCGGTTTATATTCCTTTTGTCTTTCTTTTGCCATAAAGCACCTCAATAATTCTTAACAAGGACTTCATAGGTGTCCTTTTCGGTATTGTCATTAAAGCTAATATAATTGCTTTTAATGCGAACTATATTGTATTTTTGCGCCCAATAGTTGAAATATCCATTATACTTTTTTCGATGCCATAAAACATTTGAGACGGCAAAACGAATGTGTCGCTCATTCAATTCATCAAGAACTCTGATTAGCCGCATTTCGCAAGCCTCATCCCAGAGTTTGTTGTACTCGCTAAAAGTTATTAAATACGGAGGATCAAGATATACAAAATCTCTTTCCGTGAGTTCAATAGAATTTAGAAATACTTCAAAGTCCGTATTGCTAAACTGTATTTCTCTGCCTTTTGCAAACTCGAAATAGCCTTTTAATGCCGCTACAACATTGTTATTGAAATCCACATTACCAACCGGTAGATTGAAATCGCCCTTGGCATTAAATCTTATCATATGATTAAAACCGTATATCAATAACAAATACAAGAGTAATGTATTGCTTTTGTTGGCATTATAATCGGTGCGTAATTGTGTGTAAGCGTCTTTGTTATATTTTGCAAAATATGTCTTAGGAAATTCTTTCCGTAGTTCCTGTGGGATATTTTTCCCAAAGTAAGTAGCGGATAAAGCATATTGCTCAATTAATGTTTGTATATTGCGCCAAAACAACTCCTCATTATTGCTATATGAGATAAGAAGCCTATGCAAAGCCACCATGTTGCTGTCAATGTCATTTAATAGATATTCATTGGCTTGCGTATTCAAAAAAACCCTCCCGCCACCACAAAATGGCTCTATGAATCTATCAATCGTTTTGGGAAAATTCTCTTTTAATTGTGGAAGAAGTTTGAATTTGTCTCCAACGTAGAAGAAAGGTGAACGATTGAAGGACTTTCTTAACGATGTTTCCATTATTTGTTCACCTCCACCAAGAATAGCATCTCTTTATGATATGAAAAACTTGTTTTGCCCGCATTGAAAAATTGATGAGCGGTTTCAAAACACGATAGTTTGCCTTTCGATTTTAAGACTTGCTTTATATTTTCAAGTGTCATTTTATTCATTGAAGAACTGCTTTTTGAAGCATACGTATTGTTGTAAGATACTAAAATGTATTTGCATTGTAAGTCATCTATTAGAGAAGTAAAAGCCGTCAGGGCAGCAGCACGGCAATATTCACTCATGTTTTCGGGCTTTGGTTTTAATGCTACGCCATATAATTCAGGCTTTTTCCAAGTCGCTATGTTCTCTAAAACATGGTAAAACCTACTATACTGTCTTGAGTTGTACGGTGGATCAATATAAACGATATCGCAGTCCAACGACTTTGCCAAAGCATTTGCATCTTCCCGATGTATCTTAACTTGGGATTCAGTATGATATGGAGATATCAAATCAAACTTGAATTGATCTTTAATCGGATGCCCTTTAATATATGCGTCATAGTGTCCAACTGTATTTGCAATTTTATCGGCAGAATACAGTAATGATGCAATCAATATTGCATGTTCTTTTTCATTTAAGTCCTTTGCGGTTTCTATCTGTTCCCTTATTTCGCCTATAAGAATAGCATCATTGGGGGAGAAAAATTTACCTCCAAAGTTCTTGGAAACATAGTTCGCTTGGCGCTCACTGGCTAACAATGATTGAAAGATGTCTTTATAATGCTCAATTTTTTCTTTATCGTATGGAGATTGTATAAAGAACGCTTTATAAATTAGTTCATTAGAATAAAGAAAGTCATTGACTACAACTTTTGACATTCTATCCAGAGCGGTCTTAGCAATAATACCGGTACCGGCAAAAATATCACAAAACGAAGAGCCGCTACAATGAGAGTCAATTATTTCAAATATCCAGTCGGCAAGTTTATACTTACTACCGGTATATCGTCTATTCCAAATTTCGTAAGGCATACAAACTCACCAATCAAAAACTAATATCGTGCTTAACACAAAACTCATCAAACGCTTTCTTTGCCAAACGACTGGGATTGTAATTACCGTTCTCCCAACGGTTGATAGTAGCAAAACTCACACCCAGCTCGTGCGCCAAATCTTCTTGCGACATTTTAAGTTGACTGCGTACCTGTTTAATCTTTTCTGAAAAGCTCATTACATCTCACTCCAATACTATTGCATTTATTATAACATTTTTTTATATCGAAAGTAAATGCTTTGCGGATTATTTTTTAGAGATTTATAAACAGTCTCTACAAAAAAGCGGGTTTCCCGCTTGTTCCAGCCCAGTGAGGGGCGGCTCGATTGTGACTGTGGCACAATCCTTATCCTGCTTAGGCATCGAAAAAGATACCAATATAGCCAAAATTATTGGGCAAGATTTCGGGCGTAAAATTATTGTAAAATCGTGTTTGTATCGCTGTATTTATAAGTTAGGTTATGGTATAATGAGTGTATGGATAAAGTTGCATATCACTTCAATAAGAAAAAACTTCGAGCCAAGACGGACGGTAAATTTCTGTATTATTATCCCTGCAACGAAGAAGATAAGGCGAATACATTTCTTTACGGCAAGGGCTATTTCGTCATAGAAGTTACGGAAAAAGAAAGGGAAGCGTTATTCGAGTTGGACAGGTTCGAGTGCAATAATTGGCATAAAGTCTATCGCCATAACGAGCCGTTTCCCGAAAACGAAGAACGACTTTCTCCGGAGCAGCAAAAATGGATCAACCGCGACGTGCCGCTTTCCGTTACCTCTGCCGATCGGATAGACAAAATCCGTGCGTTATCCACGCTCACCAAACGCGAACGCGAAGTATATTATTTGAGTGTGGACGAGCAATGCAAACAAGAAGATATAGCCGAAGAATTGGGTATAACGCAGGGCGCGGTATCTTCTACTTTCCGTCGGGCAAGGCGAAAGATAGACGCTTGCGACCTGAGCAAGGACAATACGCCGGACGATATTGTATGGAAGTTATGGCAAATTTTTATGCGAGATTATGAATTGCCCGATTTCCTTGATGTAGAGATAGAGTTTGTCATAAGAGGTATATTCGGCGATATTCTTCCGTTTATAAATTGGTTTTACAGTATCGGCGAGCTGTGCCGTTACATACTTCGTTACTATCTCTTTGACGAAGATAAAATCAATGCTGATATAGAAAATTATCTTTCAACCGCGTCGAAAATAGAACAACAACATTTCAAAGATTACTATTCGGACCAACCGTTAATCATACAAGGTGTGTATGTGCGGTTATGTATGGAAGTGAAACGTCGAGAAGCAAATAGATTGCAAGATAGTCATAAAGCTGTTGACGGCGTTTATACCGCTATTGAAAAGATTGCAAAGAGAATGGACATTTCCGTGGAAGAATGTCTTGCGCAAAGACTGTATCCTTATCTTGCCGACAAGCGGAACAGACGGTTAAAAGAATTTTATATGTATTACAGCGGTAAAAAACTGCCCCGATAAAATTTTTTTGAGAAATTTTTAATTTGATGTAATAATTTCGGCGTTCTCGTGGCTCATATATAGGAGGCGCTTGTACAAAGCGAAACAAAAACTTAATATTGTCGAACAGACATTTTAAGGTCGGCTTTCGAACAGAGAGCCGATTTTGTTTTTCTTCAAAATTTATAAAGAAGGTGAAAAATATAGGCTATTACAGTAATCACGATTACGCTTGGCTGTATCCGAGAGACAAGCATGCCACTATTTCTGTTCTCGCGTTCAGACAACAGGATTTGTCTGCGCAGGATAATTATCTTGTAGAAGCACAAGCGAAATACGCTGTTTGTTGGTTGAAACGTAAGAGCGGCATATTTCAAACCGAAATTGCCGAAACGATGAAAAAGTTAAATGCGCAATTTCATTCACGCGGAAAGAACAAAGTTTTGGAATGCTTACAATTCGGCGGCAACCGTGAGTTTTGGCAGGATTTTTCGGACGAGGAAGAAATAGAAACGTACTTTCGTCATTGCTATGACTTTGCCGTAAATTACATAGGTTTTCTGCAAACGGATAAGAACATTATCTGCGCTTTAACCGTAACCGAGCAGAACAGGCGCAATCTTTTCTTGTACTATTTGCCAGTCACGGACAGGTGGAAAGTAAAGGCAATGGGAAGCGCAAAAAGCAAAAACGGAAACAAATTGCAAATGCGTGATGAAAGCGGCAACCCGATTTACAAAACAAGACGGCATGTAACAAAACCGCTGTTGTGCCATTCCGAGTTTTGGAAGCAACGCGGCGAAGAAATGTCCTACTCTGTTTTGCAAGAACACTTTTATCAGTCAATATCCAAGCGTTACGGCGCAAAGCGCGGTGAAAGTACGTCACTACTCAAATACACTACTCCCGAACAGGCAGAGCGTTTTAAAAGATGCGCCGCCGACGAGTACGACATTTTCAAAAATCCGAAAGAATTTGGGTGTAACCTATTGACAAAACTCAAAAGATATGCATATCGTATATATGCGATGCTTATTTTACGAGGTAATTATATGGTAACGCGCAAGGAAAACACGCCTCAACGGCTTGCAAACCGTAAGTACGAGGAAAAGAACAAAGAAAAGAGAAAAGCAACGAGCGGCAATTTTCAAACGATGATTCCGCGCGAGCTTTTGGAAAAAATCAATGCGTTTTTAAAGGAATACCGGTTATACCAAAGTCGAGCTTATACAGGCGGGCTATGAAGAATTACTCGCAAGGCACGATACCGACTTGGCAAAGCTCAAAGACGGGTATGACGATTTTTTCGAAAGCGAGTTAGAACAATTCAAAAAACAAAAATAAAAACGTAAGCTACCCGATTGGACGAACAGTCCGTCGGGTTATTTACAAAAATCTAAAAAAGGAGGACGAACGCTATAAATGATGAGAGAACATTGTAATCATAGGGTGAGAGAACATTGTAGCCGTTCGACAAAGAGAACATAGTATGTCGTAGCATCAAAATAAGAAAATTTGAAGCAACTCAATAACTTCGTGTCCATGGACTCATCCACGGGCATAATACAGGCAACAGATTACAACATTACATGGGAACAAATAGAAGCAAGCGCAACTATTTTGGAAAACATATTACTTGATTACGTCAAGCAAAACGGTACGTCTATCATATCCCCCGAAAGAGTATTCGGAAAAGGAGAACACAATGAATAAACGAGCGGTTATATATGCGAGATTCAGCTCGCATACACAAACGGAACAGTCAATCGAAGGACAATTACGTGAATGCTATGACTACGCCAAACGGCACGACCTTTTAATCGTCGGAGAGTACATAGACCGCGCATTGACGGGAACGACGGATAAGCGTCCCAATTTCTTACAGATGATCGACGACAGCAAGAAAAAGACTTTCGACTATGTTCTCGTTTATCAATTAGACCGCTTTGCAAGAAACCGTTACGACAGTGCGAACTACAAAGCGAAGTTAAAGAAAAATGGTGTGCGTGTTCTTTCAGCAAAAGTAAATATAACCGAAGATGCAAGCGGAATACTTATTGAAGGCGTACTCGAAAGTATGGCGGAGTATTATTCCGCGGAATTAAGTCAGAAAGTTCGTCGCGGTATTCGGGAAAGTTTAAGTAAAGGCTATTTCATAGGCGGTTATAAGTTATTTGGCTATGACATCGTGGACAAGCGTTGGACGATAAACCCGATTGAAGCGCCAATAGTGAAATATATGTTCGAGCGGTACAAGAACGGCGAAAAAGCAAAAAGTATAGTCAACCGTTTGAACAATATTGGAATTCACAACAAGAGCGGCGCAAAGTTTACCGTCAATTCCTTTGCTAAGATTATCCGCAACAGCAAGTATATGGGTTTGGTTATAAGCAACGGGCAAACCTACAATAACATCGTTCCTGCACTTGTGGATGAACAGACCTTTAAGGCTTGTAACGATATTATGGATAACCAACGGCACAAGCAAAAAACCGTTCAAGGCCACTCGCCTTACATATTAGCGGAAAACTGTTTTGCGGCAACTGCGGCACGCTTATGACCGCCGAGGACGGAACGAGCCATACGGGGAAAGTTTACCGCTACTACAAGTGCTTTAATCGGAAACTCCATAAAGGACAATGCAACAAATCCAACATTACCAAAGAGAAATTGGAAGATTTGGTATTCGGCAAAACGGTAGAATACGTTTTACAGCAGAGCGTAATAGACAAACTCGCGATTGCCGTAACGGAAAAGTTTAACAAGGACTTGCAAAAATCCGACACGCTTGCCCTACTCGAAAAGGAACAAAAGCAAGTACAAAAAGCGATAAACGGATTTCTTTCGGCTATTGCGGCAGGGATAGTAACAAAATCCACAAAAGAAAAGTTACTCGCATTGGAGCAACAAAACGACGAATTGGAAAGCAAGATTGCAGTCGAAAAAGCACGGCATATACAGCCGCTCGACATTGATAAAGTAAGTTCTAAATTGTTTTGCGAGAAAACAATACCAAAACGACGAAGAAAAGAACAAATTTTTCAACTCATTCATTTACCGCGTGGTGTTATTCGATGATTGTGTTTATATCTTTTACAATACTTCGCCGAACACGCCGACGAAAGCAAAGTTAGATAAAAGCGAAATTAACCGAATTGCGCGAATACCACACAAATAAAAAAAGCACTCAATTTGTTCCGCTTGGGTTCAAATTGGGTGCTCTTGGCGGAGAAGATGGGATTTGAACCCATGCATCACGTTTATTTGCGATCTACTCCCTTAGCAGGGGAGCCCCTTGAGCCACTTGGGTACTTCTCCAACTGTGCTGCCGAACGAAGTCGGCTTGATTATGATAACACAAAAATCGGAAATAGTCAAAGCCTTTTGGCAACAAGAAACGAAAAATTTTGGTTTGTTTTTGCTGCGGCGGCAAGGTTAGAGGATTTTAAAATATTTTTGCGTTTTTTGACAACTACCGTCACATCGACATGAATTTTGCAATATTATGAAAAAAATGGTCGATATGAAGCGGTAAAAAGGAATAAAAATAAAATTCGAGTGTTTGAAAAATTGACAATCGGTTTGATTGTTGATAAAATAAATAAAACTTTAAAACTTCGGGGGATTTGCAAATGTTCAATAATAAATATTTTATTTTTATTTCCTCTTGATTGCGCAGGCTTTCGCCTGCGTTTTTTCTTTATTCTGTTTCACGAAAGATAAAACATTTGAAAAATATTTCAGCCAAGCGACTGTACGTCGCTTAAAATAAACCAAAAAATAAAAAAGGAGAGAGAAAAATGAAAAAGAAAAAGGCATTGATGATTGTTTTGGCGGTGTTGGCGTTGGGGCTTGCGGGGCTTATGCTGTCGGGATGCGAGCGCGACAGGGAGCTTGCCGCGCCCACGGGGCTTGAAATCACAAACGACGTGTTGACTTGGAAGGCTGTAGAGGGCGCTGACGGCTACACGGTGGAAATCAACGGAGAGGAGTACCAAGTCTCAACCAACAGTCTGGATTTGTTTGAAATCACAAACGAATACGGCACGTATGAGATAAGGGTAGCCGCCGACAGCGTGACGGAGGGCGTGTTGAGCTCCGACTGGTCGGAGCAAACAAGTCTTACAATAAACTTGCCCGACTGGTTCGGATTTATGCCGACCGACGACGGAAAGGGCTGGGAAGCGGTAGTTATCGACGCGACCAAAGCGCAAGGCAAGGTCATAATCCCCGCTTATGTCCAAGACAAGGCGGTAGTCGAGGTGCGCTTTAAGGGTTGCACAGGTCTCACGGGAGTTATATTTCCCGACACTGTGGAGTACATATCGGGATTTGAAAATTGTCAAAATCTCACGCGCGTGCGCTGGTCGGCGGGGCTTAAAAAGATAAAATTAGGCGCTTTTGACGGGACGGCATTGGAGACGCTTGTTCTGCCCGAGGGGGTGGAAATGCTTGAAAACGCTTTTCAAAATTGCACCCGGCTCAAAAGCGTGAGTCTGCCCTCTACGCTTACAAAAATAGGAAATTCCAGCGGAGTGCCGCCTTTTAGCGGCTGTCACAGCCTTGAAAGCATAGAGATAGCGGAGGGCAACGAGGTTTACGCAAGCGACGGCAACTGTATCATGCGCAAGGCGGACAACACGCTTGTGTTCGGCTGCAAAGCGAGCAAAATCCCGTCTTACACCGAGCACATAGGAAACCACGCTTTTCGTGACTCGGGCGCGGAAAGCATAGCTTTGCCCGAGGGCGTGACTTCGATAGGAAACTTTGCTTTTTACGACAACGACCGTTTGAAGGAAATAGCTTTGCCGCAAAGTCTCACAAGCATAGACCACTACGCCTTTTTCTGTTGCTTTGCGCTTGGCAAAATAGCAATCCCCGACGGCGTGACCGAATTGCCTCAAGGACTTTTTGCCTGTTGCACGGAGCTTAAAGAGGTTGCTCTTGGCGCAAAGACAGAAAAAATCGGCACGAGCGTTTTCAGGCTGTGCGGCAAGCTCGAAAGGATAACAATATCCGAAAGCAATGCGCATTTCAAAAGCGCAGCCGACGGCAGATTTTTGCTGAATAAAACGGGCGATACGCTTGTTTTGGGTTGCCAAGACGGAGCAATCCCCGACGGCGTGAAAAAAATAGGGGAAAAAGCGTTTGAGGGCAGAACAGGTTTGAAAGAAATAGATTTCAACGAAGTCGAGGAAATCGGAGAACATGCTTTTGCCATGTGCGCGGGGCTTGATCGGCTCAAGCTCACGTCTGCTGTCAGGACAATAGGGGACGGCGCGTTTCAAAGCTGCATAGGTCTGTCCACCGTCAGAATACCCGACGGAGTGCAGTCAATCGGCAGCGCCGCGTTTTTATGCTTGACACAAAAAATAGATTTGAGGGAGAGGTCGATGGCAACAATGGATGGCATACTAAGAAAAACTCCGCTCGTGCTGGTTGTGCCCGAGAGCGTGGAGCAGTTTTCGATTTACGACAACTGTACCGTTTACACGGAATATTCGTCATCTCCGACGGGTTGGAGCGTAAATTACGGCAGCGTTGCGGTGTGGGGGTGCGAGCTTGGTTATGACGACGACGGCTTGCCCTACGTCCTGTCCGCTCCCAATACTTTCAGCGGAGACGGATATTTAATGCACGTGCGCGACGGCTTTCGTTTTGCGGGCTGGGCAACGGAACCGAATGGAGAGGCGGCGTTTCCTTCGTTTGAAAAGAGCCTTGAGTTCGAGCCGTTTGGCGTAGATGAGGAAGAAAAATTTTATTTGTACAAAAAGACGTTTTACTTTTCCGCCTCCATGACGGAAGAACAGTGCAAAGAGGCAGCCCTTTCGGGGGCGGAGAGGCTTTACGCCGTGTGGGAAAAAATTTAAATTCAAGCCGAAAGGCTGAAAATATTTTATTTAAAAAGGAGAAACAAAAATGAAAAAGAACACAAGAAAAACGAGAACATTGGCTTTGACGCTTGCCCTTTGTCTGGCATTGGTCTGCTTTGCGCCCGCCGCGCTTGTTTGCGCCTCGACCGATTTAGAACCGCTTGCACCGTTGGTTTATGAAAACATTTATTATTTCAGCGATTATGACTGTGCAAGCAATTTTTACAATCAGGTTTTGCTGAACATACAAGGCGTGAACAGCGTTCATTTCGAGCAAATCGAGTTTGAAGGACTTAATACGCTGCAAAACATGTACAGCTTAGGCGTTTTTAACAGTGTGGAAGACTCGCTGGTGATAATGGAGCTGAGAAGTATGAGTCAAGAAAATTATGCTTTGCTGGAAGACGTTTTTGACGTCCTGAAAACCAACGGATGCAAAATTATGTTTCTCAACGGCGTGGAGGAGGTCAAAATGCTGCCTATGTGGCAGAGCGACTTTTACTCGACGGACGACAACAGATTTCTTGAATCCGCGGACATACACGTAAATCTGGATATTTTCAGCGTATTTATCGATACCATATTCGAGATGTACGAGGATGACGCAGGTATGGACAGCGTTACCATTCTGCTTGACGGCAGCTTTTTGTGGAACGAATTGTCGTATTACGGCTTTCCGGGGTACATAAACGGTTGGGGAGACAGGTCTATTGCCAACGAATTTTACGCCGGAGATACCTTTGACTATCATATACTGAGATATTTCCGTTATTATATGCAGGAAGCAGGAGGGTATAATTCGTTGTTGGATTTTATGAATTATATGCAAATAAAAATTTTCTGTTACGCAGGAAACGATACTTATATGAATCTGCTTACGGGAGAAATTTATTGCACGGACGGATGGGACAGCTATGAATTTTACGAAGCGGCGGCAAACGAGTTTGTTTTTGCAATCGGAACGTCGTTTAAGGGAAAAGATTATCTTGACGAGTGGTTGAATTCGCTGGTCGAATACATGGAAATGACGGAATGGGATTTTCCCGTTTATTTTTACAACGGCAGTGATTTGACAATCGACAACGCTCCGTCCGAATTTTATGAAATACACGGCACAAACTATTTTGAGTTTAACATTTTGCCCGACATAATCCGCGCCCTTGCCTGCGACGCGGACATGAGCGTTTACGACAACTGGGCGGGCAGATGTTTTGTCACGCACAAGCCCATTTATGCGGGCGAAGGCGGCTGGCTCAATATGTATATGAGATTTTTGTCTGTTTTGCCGATTTAAAAGGGCGGCGCAGTGAAGTGTAGGCGCATTTGAATTTTCAAATAAAAAAGGAGAGAAAAATGAAAAAGAAAAAGGCATTGATGATTGTTTTGGCGGTGTTGGCGTTGGGGCTTGCGGGGCTTATGCTGTCGGGATGCGAGCGCGACAGGGAGCTTGCCGCGCCCACGGGGCTTGAAATCACAAACGACGTGTTGACTTGGAAGGCTGTGGAGGGAGCAGACGGCTACACGGTGGAAATCAACGGAGAGGAGTACAAAACACAAAACAACAGTCTGGATTTGTTTGAAATCACAAACAAATACGGCGCCTACGAGATAAGGGTAGCCGCCGACAGCGTGACGGAGGGTGTGTTAAGCTCCGACTGGTCGGAGCAAACAAGCCTGAATCTGACCATGCCCGACTGGCTTCAGGTTTATCAGACGGCGGACGAAAAGGGTTTCGAGCTTTGCGTCGTTGACAAGACCAAAGCGCAAGGCAAGCTGATTGTTCCGAGTTTTATCAACGGCAAAGCCGTCGTGGGAATCAGGGCAAACGGTTTTTACGAGTGCACGGGTCTCACGGGGCTTATACTCCCCGACACGGTGGAGTACATAGACGTAAACGCTTTTTTGGGCTGCGAGGAACTCACGCGCGTGCGTTGGTCGGCGGGGTTGAGAAAAATAAACTCAGGAGCCTTTGACTGTACGGGATTGGAGACGCTTGTTCTGCCCGAGGGCGTGACCTTTTTGGGAGGAAACGCGTTCGGTCATGCAAAACTGAAATCGGTAAGTCTCCCGTCCACTGTCGCCAAAATGACGGCTACAAACGAAAAATCGGATGCCAATCCGTTTGCTTTTTGCGAAAATCTTGAAGAAATTTACGTTGCCGAGGGCAACAAGGCTTACAAAAGCGACGGCAACTGCGTCATGCGCAGGGAGGACAACACGCTTGTCGCAGGCTGCAAAAAAAGCAAAATCCCGTCTTACACCGAGCACATAGGTCGCTCCGCGTTTCAAGGCGCCGCGTTGGAAAGCGTAGCTTTGCCCGAGGGCGTGACTTCGATAGAAGACTCTGCTTTTGCCCACAACGACCGTTTGAAGGAAATAACTCTGCCGCAAAGTCTCACAAGCATAGGCAAGTATGCTTTTTTATGGTGCGCCGCGCTTGGCAAAATAGCAATCCCCGACGGCGTGACGAGTGTAGGCGACAATGCGTTTTCCACCTGCGTCTCGTTGAAAGAGCTTGCTTTGGGCGCGGAGCTTTTGAACGCGGGGTGCGGATTGACGGAGCTTTGCGTCGCTCTTGAAAAAATAACCGTGTCCGAAAACAACGAATCTTTTTCCGGCGAGGGCAACTGTCTGACGCGAAAAGCGGACAGCACGGTGATTGCGGGGTGCGCTTCGAGCAAGATTCCCGCAGGCACGGAGCAAATAGGCGAATACGCCTTTTGCGGGCAGACGCAGCTTGGCGCAATAGATTTTCCCGACGGATTGAAAAAAATAGGACACTATGCGTTTTCCTGCACGGGACTGAAAGAACTCAAACTGCCGCGCGGATTGCAAAGAATCGGCAGCCACGCTTTTGGAAACTGCATAGAACTCGAACACGTGCAAATCCCCGACAGCGTGACTTACATCGGGACAAACGCTTTTGTATGCGAACAGGAAATCGGAACATATTATGTTTGCACAAGTATGACTGCCGTCATAACCGACAGTTTGACGGAGTTGAAAGAAGAAACTTTTATTTCCTCATGCACAATATACACTTCGCATACGGCTATGCCCGACGGGTGGAAGAACGCTTTGCTTGTTGACGGTTTTCGACAAGCTCCAAAAGTCGTTTGGGGGTGCGAGCTTGCGCTTGACGACGACGGTTTGCCTTACGTTGTGTCTGCGCCGTTAAATTTACATGAGGTAACAGCTCATTATCTGGCGACAAGCATAACGGGATACGCGCCTGAGCGGAACGGTTGGGTTTTCAAGGGCTGGGCGACGGAGCCTCAAGGTGAAGCGGAGTTTGTTCCTCAAAAAACCGAGCTTGAATTCAATCCTGTTTTGCCTGAGCGTCTGGATTTTCGGCTTTCGACTGCTAGGCTCGACGTAAGGGTTTTGCTGTATTTTTACGACAAGACGTATGAGAAACAAATAAATTCGATTGGGCAGGAACAGCGGGAACAGCTTTACGAATCGGGGGCGGAGAGGCTCTACGCCGTGTGGGAAAAAATTTAAATTCAAGCCGAAAGGCTGAAAATATTTTATTTAAAAAGGAGAAAAAAATGAAAAAGAACACAAGAAAAACGAGAACGTTGGCTTTGACGCTTGCCCTTTGTCTGGCATTGGTCTGCTTTGCGCCCGCCGCGCTTGTTTGCGCCTCGACCGATTTTGAACCGCCCGAGGTCTTTCCGTATGACGAAGTCTATTATTTCAGCGACGCTTATATAGGGAATGTGGACGCAAATTTCGCAAAAATCTCTTCCGAATTGACGGTGAGGTATCTCAATGTGCCTTACCTGCATAAGTGCCCTTACAGCCTGACGGAATCGGATTATTCGCCTTATAGATTTGAGGTTGAGGAAAACTCCGTCGTCATTTTTGAAAAGACGACGTGGGGAAAGGGATACGCCGCGCTTACGGATACGAATGATACCCTTAGCGACCTGTTTTCATCCTGGCGGAGCGACGGCTGCAAGGTGATTTTCGTAAACGGCGTGGAGGAAGCAAGACTGCTCGGGCTTGACCTCGACTATGACACGTCGCCTTACACCGAGTTTCTGGAATATGTTGATATACATATAAATACGGATATATTTACGCTTTTTGTCGATACGATTTTAAGAATCCATTTCGACTACGAGCCGATAAACAATTTTTGCTTCGTGCTTGACGAAACTTTCGGAGATGATTTGATAGAATTCATAGACAGTTGGATTTTTGAGGATTATATTCTTAATTATATGATAATGACCGACGGGAGGCGGATAGAAGAATTAGGACTGTTCGATTATTTGGAAGAGAACAATATCAATTTCCTGTTTTACGACGGAAGCTCGTTCGATTCTCTTATTCAAGCAACGGAAGGACGGACTGAATCTAATATGTGCGCGATAGGCACAAACGGTCTCGGCAACGCATACGCCGAACTGTGGCTGTCCGACATGACAGACTTGCGCGAAATGAAGGACGAAAACTTTGCAATCTATGAATATCTGTATCCCGATTGGAGCGAGGGCGTTTGGAGCTATTACGACAGCGTGAAAATGGCTTGGGCTGCAAAATTGTATTATCTCGACGAGTTCTGGGACATATTTGACGCGGTGGGATTTGAAGAAGATTTGACTGTATTTGACAACTGGTACGGCAGGAGCGGGGTTATTACCTACAAGCCCTTTGTCGGAGAAGACGGCTGGATGAGAGGGTTTAAAAAACATTATATCTTGCTTGACGACGAGTGGGAGGATTTGTACTTCTGACGCGACTTAAAAACCCCCGCCCGCTTTTACGCGGGCGGGGGTTTCCTTATTTGAAATTCCGTTAAACCTACATAAGCAGCAAAAACAGCTGACCTACGCCTATACCGATAAAGTTGCCGATTGCAAGCCCCAAAGTGGCGCAGATTATGCCGGGGGCTATCAAATCGTTTCGTTTTGCCGCGTTTGCCACGGGGGTGATGAACGGGGGACCGTAAACTCCCGCCGTGCTGGTGATAAGCGCGGTGTCTGAATCTATTTTGAAAATTTTGCACAAAATCAGGTGGAGCAATATTCCGCCGACTTGCAGGCAGGCGAACAAAAGCAGTACGGGTAGAAGCTCGCTCACGAGTTTGCTCATATCCATGCTCATGCTCAGAGCGAGCGAAAAGCTGAGGATTAGATACTGTCCCACCTGATAGGAGCCTTTTGTCTCTCTTACGGGCTTGACGAAGGAAAAAGCTATGCCGAGCACCGACACCGTTACGAGAATAAACAGGCTGCCCGCGAGACTTCCGTTTACGAGAAGCTCGAGTCCTACGCCTACGCCGAAGCAGGCGACGGCAAGCGCAACAACTCCGACAAGCCGCCAAATGCTTTTTTTGTTGCGCTCGACAACGGAAAAGTCGTATTCGTTGGCGACGGAAAGCAGGCGCTTGTCGTCGGGAGAAATTTCCCCGTTTGCGTCCTGCCGCGCGCTCCCGTCGCTTGAAACGTCCGAGTTTTCCGTCGCGGTTTCGACCGACACTTTGTTTTCCGTTGTGTTTTCGTCCGACGCTTTTTGTTTTTTGCGTTTTTTGCCGTCCAAAACAAAGGAGTAAACGGGCTTTGCCGCCGTCAGGAGAAAGAGGAAATACAAGCCTCCCACAAACAAATCCGCCGTGTTTGCCAAAACAATCGCCTCGTGTCCCGTGCCGAGCATTGCGCTGCCTATTGCAAGCAGGTTGGGAGTGCCGCCGATGTAGAGACCGATGCTCATGGCGGTCAGTCCCGCCGCGTCGGGAAGGAAGTTTTTGGTAATCAGAAAAGCCGCAGTCGCAACGACGACGGCGCTCACGCACACAAGCCCGAAGGAAATTGCCGTCTTTTTGGCGAGCCTTTTCAAGGATTTCATTTCAAAGCCGAAAAGTACGAGCGGGATAGCTATGCACACAAGCACGGAGGCGACGGTTTCCACGAGAGATTTGTCGTAATTTAGCCCCGAAAGAGAAAACGCAAAGCCCAAAACGTAGCAAAGCGCAACCGCGCCTACGATTTTAAAAAATTTGACCTTGCGCGTCAAAAGTATCATCAGGCAGGGCAGACCGAAAACCGCAAGCAGCGCGACGACGGTAAGAATAAGGTTTGGCTGCGCCGCGTCAGTTGCAAATAAAAGAAAGTCAGCGTTCATAAGCCCCCCCCCCCCGTTTTCATGTAATATATTCTGTAAACCTTGAACAGCTCGCCGCCGGCGGTTTTGAGAGCTTCTATCGGGTGCGTATTGTTTTCCATCATGGTGCCGGCTTCAATCAGACGAATGCCTTTTTTTCTTGCCGACGCCAAAAGCTCGGTGTAGAGCGACACGTTTACGCCTTTACCCTGAAAATCGGGGACGACGAATTGGAGCATTGCGCGCACGGCGTCTATTTTTTTGCGGGCTTTGATAAATTTGAGCAGGGAGGGCAAGGTGGTTTTGCCTTTCATTGCCTTGAAAACCTGAAAATAATCGGGTATTGCCATGACCGCGCCGACAGGTCTGCCCGCGTTTGTGCGCGCAATCAGGATAAAGTCGGGGTCGAGAAAATTTTTCCATTGACTTACTATGTGCCTGATTTCGTCGACGGAAGGCGCGTCCTGATAAATAATCTCCGTCGCCGCCTCCGCCATGATTTGCTGCACGTCCTTTATGTCTCTGTCGATTTGCGACGGGTTCATTTTGTCCACGCGATAGCCGTAGCGTTTTTTCGCGTATTCCGAAACGCGCGTGTGGCGCTCGATTTGTTTTTCGTTCGGTTCCATTTTGAACGTCAGAGTGTCGAAATGCTTTTCAAAGCCGAAGTTTTCAAGCAGCTCGGGATAGTATTCGGGGTTGTAGGAGGTGAAAATGACGGGCTGAAATTCAAATCCCTTGACGAGTATGCCTCTGCGGTTGTCGGGGTCGAAGGGCCAATAGGCGCCTTCCACATACTCTACGCCCGTTGCCGCAAGCCTGCGGTTCATTTCCGCAAGCAAAGCGTTTGCCGCCTCCTGAGAGTTTACGCACTCGAACAGAAAAAAATAGCCGCAGCGCGCCTTGTCGGGCAGCTGTTTGTTTACTCCTACGGTAAAAAGGATTCGTCCTTGCGGAGCGCCGTCCCCGCCGAATACCATGAGCGCGGTGTAGCTCTTTTCTTTGAGCACCAATGTTTCCAAAGTTTTGGTAAGGTCTTTTTTCATGAACGGCACGTAGTTGGCGTCGCCTTTGTAAATGCTGTCCGCAAAAGCGACGAAGCTTTTTATGCCTTTTTTGTCGTTTATTGTTTTTACTTGCATGAGTTCCTTGCCGCGCAATCCGCGTATTATAAAAAATTATAGCATTTTTTTGAGGGGGTGGCAACCGCTTAAACCGACAAACAGTCCGATTCAGGCGAAATTTTGCAAAATTTTTTCTACAAAAAGCGCAAAAACCGCACGGAACGGTCAAATACTTGCAAAAACCCGACGTATGGTTTAGAATAAAATCAAGGTAAACCCAAATGCTTGTACAACTGAAAAATCTCACAAAATCCTTCGGCTCGCAAACCGTTCTGGACAAAATAAACCTTACCGTCAACGAAAAGGACAGGTTGGGTATTGTGGGCGTCAACGGGGCGGGCAAGACGACGCTTTTCAACATAATTGCGGGCGCGCTGGAAGCGGAGGCTTACGAAAACGCGACCGACGCCGTTTACGTCAGAAAGGGGCTGAAAATCGGATATTTGAGACAGGTCGAGGCTGTGGAGTCGCAAAACACTCTGTACGGCGAAATTCGGCGCAGCTTTGCGGAAATCGACCGCATTGCCGCGCAGCTCGAAGCGCTTACCGAAAAAATTTCCTGCGCAAAGCCCGACAGCGCGGAATACGCGGGCTTGGCGGAAAAGTTTGACAAGCTGTCTTCTTATTATCAAAGCATAGGAGGCTACGACACCGAGTTCAAAATCAGGCGCGTGCTCAACGGCATGGGCTTTTCCGACAAGTCTCCCGACATGAAAGCGGGGGAGCTGAGCGGAGGAGAAAAAACGCGTTTCGCCTTAGCCAAGCTTTTGTGCGAGGAGCCCGACCTGCTGCTGCTTGACGAGCCGACAAACCATCTGGATTTTGAAACGCGCGCTTGGCTGGAAGAATATCTTTCTTCCTTCAAGGGCGCAATACTCGCCGTGTCACACGACAGATTTTTTCTCGATAAGATTGCCGACGGAATATGCGAATTGGACAACGGCAAATTAAAACGCTACAAGGGCAATTACACCGAGTTTTACGCACAGAAAAAAGAGGAAACAAAGAGCGCGTTAAAGGAATACGAAAAACAGCGTGCGCAGCTTGCCAAAATGGAGGAGTTCGTGCGGAAGAATCTGGCGGCGTCGGCAAGCGTCAACAGCGTCGGCTCCCGGGTAAAGGCGTTGGAAAAAGCCGAGCGGTTGGAAAGGCCCTTGGAGGAGCCGCGCGACGTAAGGTTTGAGTTCGGCTTTGACGCGCAGCCCGTCAAGGAAGCGCTTAGCGTCAAGAATCTGTCGGTATCCGTCGGCGGCAAAAAATTGTTTGAAAACGTGGATTTAACACTTTTTCGCGGCGAAAAACTGGCAATCGTGGGCGCAAACGGAGTGGGAAAAACGTCCTTTATCAAAGCCTTGACGGGGGAAATTCCCTTTTCCGGCAGAGTAAACTGGGGCGCGGGAGTTAAGACGGGCTATTTCGAGCAGGAGTGCAGAAATCTTGTTTTGTCCAACACCGTTTACGACGAGGTTTGCAGACATTTTTCCCTGCTTACGCCTTATGACGTGCGCAGCCTGCTCGCGCGGGCGCTTATTTTCGGCGACGACGTGGAAAAGCGCGTGGGGGAGCTGTCGGGAGCAAACCGCAGCAAGGTGGCGCTGGCGATTCTTATGCGCAAGCGTCCCAACGTCCTTGTCATGGACGAGCCTACCAACCACCTCGACTACAAGGCTATGGAGGGGCTGGACAAAGCGCTGTCCGACTTTGACGGCACGCTGCTTCTGGTTTCCCACGACAGGTTTTTGCTGAACCGCGTGCCGACAAGGCTCGCCGAGCTTACGCCCGACGGCTTTCGGTTTTTTTCGTCTCTCGACGCCTATACCGCCAAAGCCGCTCAAAAGGCGGTTGTTTTTGAAAAACAGCGGAGCGCGCGTTCCGAGTCCTCCTACAAGGCGGACAAAAAGCAGGGGCGCGTGCTGCGCGCCGAAAAGAACAGGCTGGAAAGGGAGCTGACGGCAAAGGAAAAGGAGGCGGAAGCTCTTGCCGCGCTGCTGTCCTCTTCGCAAGCGATGTCGGACTACAAATTTTACAACGAAACGGCTAAAAAGCTCCAAGAGGTTCAGGCGGAGTGCGACGCTCTTTTGGAAAAGTGGATGCTTTGCGAGGGCGACTGACGGCGTTTTTGTTGACAAAAATCAAGACGGAGTTTAAAATCGAATTATGGAAAGGTTAAAAAAGAGACAGGCAAAAGTCCTGACGGCGGCCGTTGTCATGAGTGTTTTGTTCGTCGTCGGCATACCTGCGATTATATTGGGAGCAACAAACGAAATCTGGGCGCTCATGATTTTGGGAATCGTCTTCACCGTCGCGGGTTTTTACGGAATGCCTCTTGTCTGGGTTTCTTACGCCTCGGGGTTTTCTCTGCTCCGCGTCGTCGAGCTTGTGGAAAGGGACAACGTATATTCCGTCGAGGAAATAGCAAGTCAGACAAATTGCAGCAAACGGGACGTTTTGCAAAAAATTCGCAAGGCTCTTGAAAAAAGATATATCGAGGGTTATTTGCTCGTGGACGACAGTCGGCTGAAACTAAACGAAAACGTGCGGCAGAAACGCGCGAGAATGACGGTAAAATGTCACAACTGCGGCGCGGCGGTGGAAATAAGCGAGGCGGACGCAAATTGCCCTTATTGCGGAACGGTTGTTACCAGAAAAAGCTGATTCGGAGGTTTTTTATGAAGGATTGCATATTCTGTAAAATCATCGAGGGAGAAATCCCTTCTTACAAAATTTACGAGGACGAGTATACGTATGCTTTTTTGGATATTGCGGGCGACGTGTGGGGACATACGCTTGTCGTCCCCAAAAAGCACTGCGTAAACACTCTTGACTGCGACGACGAAACGCTGTGCGCCGTTATACTCGCCGCAAAAAAAATCGCCGCGCATTTCGTGGAAAACTGCGGCTTTGACGGAGTGGATATTTTGAACGCAAACAACGAGGCGGCGCAGCAGTCGGTTTTTCATCTGCATTATCACGTGATTCCCCGCAAAAAGAACGACGGTATAGATATCTGGGGCTTTCAGGAAAAGCATGAGTTTGATTTTGCCGCCGCGAGAGAAAAGCTCAAAATGTAAAGGTCGGAAATTAAATTTAAACAGATTGCGCTTGCGTCTGCGTCGGATGAGTTTTTTGTTTCAAAAGAGTAGACAAAATCGGCGCAGTGTGTTAGTATAATCCAAAAATATATGAGCTGCCACCGGGTAGCAATGCGATTTAAGCATTCGTCGGCACATCGTTAGGTCTTGGAAGATGTGCTTGCGGGTGCTTTTTTTGTTGCAGGAGGTAAAAATGAAAAAACTCGGAAAGAAAGGTTCTTATTTTTCAAAAGGGGAGCTTGCGCTCTGGTTTGCTTCGGTTATTCTGATAATTGCGTCCTTCGTCGTTTTCGACCGTAAAAATTTTTTGACGCTCGCAGCGTCGCTTGTGGGCGTTACTTCTCTTGTGTTTAACGCAAAGGGCAATCCGACAGGGCAGCTTTTGATGATTGTATTCAGCGTTCTTTACGGTATAATTTCATGGGAAAAGGCTTATTACGGAGAAATGCTGACTTATCTCGGCATGACTGCGCCTATGGCTGTGTTTGCGCTTGTTTCATGGATAAAAAATCCTTACGACGGAAACAAAGCCGAAGTTAAGGTGAACAGATTGAAGGGGAGGGAATATGCGCTTATGTTTCTCGTGTCCGCTGCGGTAACGGCAGGTTTTTATTTCGTTTTAAAATATTTTAAGACGGCGAATCTGATACCGAGTACCGTTTCCGTGACGACGAGCTTTGTCGCCGTCTATCTGACTGCAAGAAGAAGCGAGTTTTATGCTCTCGGATACGCCGCAAACGACGTCGTACTGATAATTTTATGGGCGCTCGCCGCAAAAACGGATTTGAGCTGCATATCTGTCGTCGCTTGTTTTTCCGCCTTTCTTTTCAACGATATGTACGGATATTTCAATTGGAGAAAAATGAAGCTGAGACAGTCGTCGCGGGAGAACGGAAAAAATAAAATGTCCGAAAAAAGCCCGCATTTTGAAAACGAATGATTTTAAAAAAACAGGCAGGGCTTTTGCCCTGCCTGTTTCGAGACTTTTTAAGTCGGCGGTTAAGCCAAAACGGTGACCTTGCCGCAGATTATCACACAGATAATATCGATAATCCAGAAAATTGCGGCTCCGACGAAAATCCATACGATACCCATAACTATTTTCAGTACGCTTCCGCTTGCCACGCCAGAGCAAATACGATAAATGCCGTAAATTATGCCGTCGAGCACAGGAAGAGCGAAAATAAGTCTGAGTATCCAAGGGAGCTTGTCGATTGCTGCGCAATAACCGCTTTTAGACTTTGCCATAATTGTTACCTCCGAAAAATTGCGTCGACGGTACCTTCCGCCGCGTGTTTTATTATAATTATTATACTACTTTAATGGACGTACAAGGTTGAAAATGTTTTGACGATTGCGTGAAAAAAGAACGGCTCCGCAAGGGAGCCGTATTTCTCGGATTTTTCAGTCAATCAAATTTATTGGGCGTCCGTAGCGACTTCGGCGGGAGCCTCCTGATTTTTCACGTAAAAATCGGGGCGCATGAGTCTGACAAGACGGGGGAAGTTTTTGGTTGCAACAAGAACTGCCAACACTACCATGGTTATAATCATATCGGGCACCAAGTAGACAAGGTTGTATACCAGTGAATAGACAGCGGCAGAGTCAGCAGGCAAGCCTTCGGTTATTATACCCATTTGGAAGTAAATAAGTCCCGAAAAGAAGTGTACTATAAATCTTATTACGTAAGTCGCCGCCGTGCCTGCGAAAATGCTTGTATTTTCTTTTTTGAAAACCAGTCTTGCCAATCCCATTAAAAATATGGGAGCAAACGCCAGCAAATAGTCAAGAACGAAAGTTAACGGAGTAAGCATATACGGTGATTGTATGAATTGAAGAACTCCGAAAATCAGTCCTGCAACCAACCCTCTGACAGGTCCGTAGACATAGGCGTAAATGAGAATGGGCACAAAGCTCGCGAGTGTGATTGAACCGCCGTTGGTAACAGGCGAAACTTTAATAAAGGACAAAACAAACGCGCTTGCTATACTGATAGCGGCATAAACAATGGCTTTTGTGTCCATTTTCTTGTAGGTAAGACAAATGACCAGCATGATTATTGCAAGCGCCGCAATGGCTGCGATTGCGATAATGCTTACAAGCTCGGTGGTCTCTTCGCTAATTGCTTCCGCAAAAGCCAAAAATTTGAGAAGTGACATGGATTTTTTCCTCCGAAAGTATTTTTTCGCAACAATAGAGGCTCTGAGCTTGACACGCAGAACCTCGAAAAATCCGAAAAAATATTTTTCCTACGCAAGTATTACCTTACAGGTTCGACGGGTATAATCTCAGCCGTTAAAAGCACCCCGATTGTATAAAACTTTTTTGAAAAGCTTAAAGCCCTTTCGTTGCTTAAAAAGTCTACCAAAAATTTTAAAAACTGTCAAATAAAACAACAAATTTCGCGTAAAATGTGTTACAATAAAACTCAACCCGAAAGGGAGAGGCTTATGAACGATTTTTTTGCCTATGTGAACAGACTGAAATATATCGAGCGTTGGGGGCTTATGCGCCGCACGGAAAGCGAAAATCTGTGGGAGCACAGCTTTCAGACGGCGGTGCTTGCCCATTGTCTCGCTCTTATTGCAAAAAACGAGCTGGGCAAAAAAGCCGATGAAAACCGCGTGGCGGCGAGAGCCTTGTTTCACGACGTAACCGAAGCGCTGACGGGAGATTTGCCCACGCCTGTAAAGTATTACGACGAGGACATACGTCAGGCGTACAAGCGCATAGAGGAGGGCGCGAGGCAAAAGCTGCTCAACTCTCTGCCCGACGCTTACGCCCGGTGTTACGCGCCGCTTCTCGACGAGCGCTGCCGCGAGGAGGACGAAATCTGCCGTTACGAAAAAAAGCTGGTCAAATACGCCGACAAATTGTCTGCGTACCTCAAATGCAAAACGGAGCTTAATCTCGGCAACGGAGAATTCAAAAAGGCGCTTTCCGCAATCGAAAACGAGCTTGACGCTTTCGACAGCGACGAAATAAGGTTTTTTCTCGAAAATTTCGCGCCGTCCTTCGAGCTGACGTTAGACGAGCTGGAATGAAGCGGTTGAAGTTTGAAAACGTGTCGGTGCGCTATCATTACGACGAATTCTACGCGCTTGCCGATTTGTCCTTCGAGGTAAACGAGGGGGAAACCGTTTCCGTCATGCTCGGAGCTCAGGGAGGCAAAACGACGGCGGCAAAGCTGATTATGGGGCTTTTAAAACCGACCTGCGGCAAAATCACGGCCGACGGCGCGCCGCTCGAAGAAACGCCCCCCAAGGCTCGAAAAATCGCCTACTTCTGTTTTCCGCCGCTGGCTTTCAAGACAACCGTCGGCAAAAACGTGTCGCGCGTTTTAAGACTTAACGGTTTTGGAAAAACTGAAAGCAGCGAAAAAGCCGTGCAGGCGCTCAAACGCTTCGGGCTGGAGGGGCTTGCCCGCAAAAAAGCCGCCTCTCTCGACGGGGAGGGCTTGCTGAAACTTTCTCTTGCGCGAGCGTGGGCAAAGAAAGCGGAGTTTTTTATTGTTGACGGCCCGACGAATGAAATTTTCGTCGACAAAATAACGGCTCTTGCCGCGGAGCTTGGCGCTTCGACGCTTTTGCTGTGCGACTCGCCTGCTTCGGCGAGGGGAAGAATTTTGGATTTTTTGCCGAAATTTAATTTAACGGAGGAATTCGATGAACCAATTTGATTTTTACGACGACGAGCTTAAAAAGAAAGAGGAAGAGGAGGCAAGACTGCGCAATGCCCAACAGCCGCCTTACGGAGCGGGCGGAGGCTATTACGCTTCCGGGCAGGCTCCCGACGGCAACGGCGCGCCGTATTATCCCAACGGCGGCGACGGAAACATGAACAACGGCTTCGGCGGAGGATATTATGCCGCGCCGCCCGTACCGCCGCAAAGCTCCAAAAGCAAAAAAGCTCTTTGGATAACTTTGGGCTGCATATTGCTTGTGGTTATCTTTTTCGTGGGCTACGTTGTCGGGCACGACGTGGTAAGGTCGGACATATCCATACTCCAAACCGTGCTTGACACCGTGGAGGAAAGCTCTCTTTATTACGACAGCTCCAATTGGGAGTCCGTGAAAAGACAGATGATTGTCAACGGCGGCACCGCAATGCTGCAAACCATCGACGGCTACGGGTTTCTGCTTTCTCCCGCGGAGTATTATACGCTGCTCAATCCTACCGCGACGGACGAGGCTTCTTACGGCATGAGCTACGTCAAAATCGACGTGGGACTTTACGTGCATTACGTCGAATACGGCAGCGGCGCTTATCTTTCCGGCTTGCAGTCGGGCGACCTGATAATTGCGGCAACGCCCTTAAACGGGAAAAAATACGATATGCGCACGTCTACCGACGCGGAAATAAGTCAGGCATTTTCCGGAGGGTGGAACACTTCCGTAACTTTGGACGTAATACGCAATCTCTACACAGTCAGCCTCGGCGACACGGTGAGCGTCACTCAGATTACCATGAAAAAGGTTGAGTACGGCGGTCAGTTCGTGGAATATTATTTCGGGCGCGGAAACACAAATCTGCCCAACGAAATGGTGGAGGCTCTCGGGCTTGACGCGCTTGATACCGCAACGACGGGATATATCCGCATCAATTCCTTTGAAAACGCCTCATACTACGACGGTTCGAGATATGTGGAAACGGACGCGGCTTCCGAGTTCGGGGCGGCGATGGGCAAATTCCGCACCGCTTACGGCGGACAGGGCAAGCTGGTGCTCGACCTTGTGGGCAATCCGGGCGGAAACGTGGAATATGCGGAGGATATAGCAGGCTATCTCTGTTACGACAAGCAGAATTTCTCCAACAATTCAAACCTTTTGGTCACAACTTTAAAAAGCCGCACGGGGACTCTTGCGACCTACTCCACGCCGTCGTTATATGCCAATTATTTCGACGTCAATGCGGAGGAGCCGCAGATTGTCGTGCTTACTGACGGTATGAGCGCAAGCGCGAGCGAGCTGCTTTTGGGCGCCATGCTGGACTACGGTACCGCCGTGCACGTCGGAACGACTACTTACGGCAAGGGAATAGCCCAGACGATTATGCCTTTGGAGTATTACGAAACTCTTCGCTTTGGGGACGGAAGCACTATGAGATATCCTTACGGAATATATTTCACGGCAGCGATGTTCTATACTCCGAAAAACGTGAACAAGCACGGAGCGGGCTTTACTCCTTCGGAGGAAAACAGAATTTCCGACGTCGCGGATATGGTGGAAAGAGCGGCGGAATTGCTTGAATAAAATTTTTAATCCGGTCTCAGACAGACCGGATTTTTTTGTGAGGCGAAAATATTTTTTCCGTTCTGTCTCGGGCATGAGCGTTTTTGCGGAAAAAATCAGCCGTGAACATATGCGTATATGCGCATACGTGGCAAAACGGGGTAAAAGCTCTCATATATGCGCAGTTGAGCATATGTGAAAAAAATTTTTGCCGCAAGTATATAATCCGCTTCTCTTGTCAATGCTTTTTACAGCGGAAACGCAATAAAAAAGGAGGAAATAGCCGCATGAAATTCAATCCCGGCGAAACCGCCCCCAAAACGGGCACTTACAACGTAGTGGACTCCAACGGCAAGGTGATGAATACCGCCGAAGTCAAAAAGGGACAGACGCTGCCTCCCACACAGAGCAGCAAATGGCACTACGAAATCGACTGAGTTCGATGAAAAAAAGACGGTTCGCCGTCTTTTTTCATTATTCCGCGTTTATTGTTGCATTTTTTTCCGTTTAAAGCTATAATATTTCAAAACGGGAAGCAAATGGAAGAGGATACCAAAAAACAGCCTGACGGCAGCTTTAAATATTACAGATTCAATCGTTTTTACGCTTTGATTGTCGTAGCCGCCATTCTTGCGGCGTTGATTCTTTTCGTCCTTCTTGCGCTCTGTGTTTCGCCTCAGAGGTCGCCTCTTGCGGACTACGAATGGAGCGCTTCGGACAAATACGACGCGGAGCTTTATCCGACACTGACGGTTGCGCCCGACGGTCGGTTCAAAATCATGCAGGTTTCGGATTTGCATATTTTAAGCGGTGGCGCGCTGGACAGAAAGTCGCTGGATTTTGTCGGCCGCGCGATAGACGCCGCCCAACCCGACCTCCTTGTCGTGACGGGCGACCTGTCGCTTGCCGCGGACAATGCTTACGCCTTTTCGGTGTGGAACGATTTTATTTCGGAAAAGGGCGTAAAATGGGCATTCGTTTTCGGCAACCACGATTCCACGGGATACGCCGACAAAACGAGACTTTGCAAGCTGCTGGGAGATTTTTCGGGCTGTCTTTTCAGGCAGGGACCGACCAATCTCGCAGACGGGCGCTACGATTATATGCTGGGCAACTATCAGATTCTGCTTGCCGACGCCGACGGACAAACCTTGTTTTCGCTAATCTTTATGGACAGCGGGGAAAAGGGGAAAAAGGGAGACGGCAGGCACGCGACCTTTACTGATTCGCAGGTCGCCTGGTACGAGTGGCTTGTAAACGGAACAAACGCCGACGCGGGAAAGACGGTGAAAAGCATGGCTTTTTTCCACATTCCTTTGCCGCAGTATGCGCTGGCGGCAGACGCCGCGGGGCGGGACAGCGTCGAAGGGCTTGAGGAAAGCATTTACGTCGGCAAACGCGATTCGGGCCTGTTTGACAGCATGAAGAGGCTGGGAAGCACGGTTGCGACCTTTTGCGGTCACGACCACGAAAACACCTTCGCCCTCGATTATGAAGGATTGAAGCTCTGCTACGGCGGAAGCGCGGGTTACACGACGCACGGAAGGGCGAAGTTCAAATGCGTGCGTATAGTCGAGCTGGATGTGTTTGAAGAGCGGTTTACTACGGAAATTCTTTTCGAGAAGGAGCTTGACTGACCTTTCTTTTCCTGCGGCTTCTCTTGTGTATCGGAGGAAAACCGCAAATGTCTGAGATAGAAGTAAAAAATCTTACCTTCGGTTATCCCGACGGCTTTGAAAACGTCTTTGAAAACGCGAGTTTCAGACTTGACACAAATTGGCGTCTCGGTCTTGTCGGCAGGAACGGAAAGGGAAAAACTACTTTGCTTAAATTGCTGCGCGGAGAATACGAGTTCGACGGAACGATATTTTCCGACGCGGAGTTTTTTTATTTTCCTTTTCAAACGGACGGTTTGGGCGAGAGCGGAATGGAAATTTTGAGAGGACTTTGTCCGGAAGCCGCCGATTGGGAAATCGTCAGAGAAATCAATCTCATAGGGCTTGACGTCCGAATTGCGGGGCGGAATTTTTCCGCGCTGTCGGAGGGAGAAAGAACAAGACTTATGCTTGTCGCGCTGTTTCTTAAACGGGACGGCTTTGCTCTAATCGACGAACCGACAAATCATCTGGATATGGCTTCGCGGCAGGCTTTGGCTGAGTATCTGTGCAAAAAGAAAGGGTTTATTCTGGTTTCGCACGACAGAAGTCTGATTGACGGCTGCGTCGACCATATCATGTCCTTAAACAGGGCGGGGATTGAAATAAGGAAAGGCAATTTTTCCGAGTGGGAGCGAGACAAGGAGGAGCGCGACAAGTCTGAGACGGAAAGGAACAGTCGTTTAAAAAAGGACATAGAGAGGTTAAAAGACGCCGCCGGGCAGGCGGCGCGTTGGTCGGACAAAACGGAAAGCTCAAAAAAAGGGAAAAACGCGGGAGGCTTGAAGCCCGACAGGGGATATGTGGGACACAAGGCCGCGAAAATGATGAAACACTCCAAGGTTATCGAGCAGAGGTATTTAAAGGCGGCGGAAGAAAAAAGCTCGCTGTTGAAAAACGTGGAGGAAAGCGAAAGCCTCAAAATCTTTACGCAGGATTTTCCAAAGCGTATGTTGGCGGAGTTTAAGGACTGCTCGCTGTTTTACGGAGAGCGCAAGATTTGCGGTCCGTTGAATTTCGCGGTGGAGAGGGGAGACAGAATCGCTTTGTGCGGAAAAAACGGCAGCGGAAAGTCCTCCGTTTTAAAGCTTTTGTGCGGACAGGAAATCGGGTATACGGGAAGCGTTTATGTCGCGCAGGGGCTGAAAATTTCGTATTTGCCGCAAAACACCGACTTGCTTAAAGGAAGCCTGCGGAATTTCGCCGCGAAAAGAGGAGCGGACGAATCCCTGTTCAAAGCCGTACTGCGCAAGCTTGGCTTTGAAAGGTCGGATTTTGATAAGGATATATCCGATTTTTCGGCGGGGCAAAAGAAAAAAACGGCGTTGGCGGTATGTCTGTGCGAAACGGCGCATTTGCTTGTCTTGGACGAGCCCTTGAACTACGTTGACGTTTTGAGCCGTATTCAGATTGAAAGGGCGATTTTAGATTGCCAGCCAACCGTGATTTTTGTGGAGCACGACAAGGCGTTTGCCGACAACGTAGCAACCAAAAGGATATTTCTTGATTAAAAAACGCGCCGCGTGAAAGCGGCGCTTGTTTTTTATTTCAGTCTTGCTTTGAGGTCGTCAAGCTCTTTTTTGAGGGCTTCGGGAAGTCTGTCGAATTTGGCGTAATGCTCTTCAATCAGCTCGGTTTCTTTTCTCCACTGCTCCCTGTCTATTTCAAGAAGCTCGTTGAGGCTGTCCTTCGACAGATCGAGACCTTCGAGGTTGATGTCCTGAGGGCGGGGGACGTAGCCTATGGGCGTGTCGTCCGCCGGCGCGTTGTCCTCGCAGCGGTCGATAATCCAATCCAGAACTCTCAGATTGTCGCCGAAGCCGGGCCACAGGAATTTTCCGTCTTCGTCGGTGCGGAACCAGTTTACGTTAAAGATTTTTGGAGCGTCCTTTATTTTGCCCATTTCAAGCCAATGCGCGAAATAGTCTCCCATATTGTAGCCGCAAAAAGGCAGCATCGCCATGGGGTCGCGGCGCAAAACGCCCACCGCGCCCGTTGCCGCCGCGGTGGTTTCGCTCGCCATAACGCTGCCCATGAATACGCCGTGCTCCCAGCTCTTGGACTGATAGACCAAAGGTACGGTTTTGGCGCGTCTGCCGCCGAAAACAATGGCGGAAATTTTTACTCCCTCGGGTTCCTCGAATTTGTCGGAAAGGCAGGGGCAGTTTTTTGCGGGCGCGGTGAAGCGGCTGTTGGGATGCGCGCCTTTTACGCCGCTGTCCTTGTTCCAGGGCTGTCCTTTCCAATCGAGTGCGTTTTCAGGAGCTTCTCCGAGACCCTCCCACCAGACGGTGTTGTCGTCGAGATTCTGCACGACGTTGGTGAAAATGGTGTCGCGCGAGGTGGAGGCAAGAGCGTTGGGATTGGATTTTGCGTTTGTACCCGGCGCAACGCCGAAAAAGCCGTTTTCGGGATTGACGGCGTACAGTCCTCCGTTTTTGCCCGGTCTGAGCCATGCGATGTCGTCTCCGACGGTGGTAATTTTGTAGCCCTTGCGCATATAGCCCTCGGGAGGAATCAGCATTGCGAGGTTGGTTTTGCCGCAGGCGGAGGGGAAAGCCGCGCATATATATCGGGTTTTGCCGTCGGGCTTGGTGAGTCCGAGTATTAGCATATGCTCCGCCATCCAGCCCTCGTCCCTTGCCTGACAGGAGGCTATTCTCAATGCAAAGCATTTTTTGCCGAGCAGCACGTTGCCGCCGTAGCCGCTGTTGACCGACCAGATGGCGTTGTCCTGAGGGAAGTGGCAGATGTACCGTTTTTCCTCGTCAAGCTGCGCGGTGCTGTGCAGTCCTTCCACGAAATCGCCGTTTTCGCCCAGAGCGTCAAGCACCTCGCTGCCGACGCGCGTCATGATGTTCATGGAAAATACCACGTAAAGGCTGTCCGTGATTTCTATGCCTGTTTTTGCGAAGGGACTGCCGACCTTGCCCATGGAGTAGGGGATAACGTACATTGTGCGTCCCTTCATGCAGCCGTCGAAAATACCTTCAAGCAGAGAATACGCCTTGTCGGGCGCCATCCAATTGTTGGTGGGACCTGCGTCCTCGCGTTTGTCGCAGCAAATAAACGTCCTGCCCTCGACGCGGGCGACGTCGTTGACTGCGGAGCGGTGGAGGAAGCAATTCGGCAGCTTCTGTTCGTTCAACGGTATCATTTCGCCTGTGGAAACCGCCTGCTTTAAAAGCGAGTCGTAAAGCTCTTTGCTGCCGTCGATAAGGACGACCTTTTCGGGCTTGCACAGCTTTTCGGCGCGGCGTATGAAACGGTTAAGCTTTTGGTTTTTAAGGTAATTCATGAGCGATAACCTCTAAATATTTATTTATTAGATTTTAACCTTTTTATCAAAATTAGTCAACGCGAAAAGGACAAAACAAAAAAATAATTTCTTTTGGAAGCAAAATTTTAGCTTATAACAAAAAAACGCGCCGCTTTCGCGACGCGCATGTATGTTGTTATTCGTCTTCGTCGAGTTCGTCGTCCTCGTCTTCGTCAATGTCGTCGTCGTCATACTCGAACTTGTCGTCAAACTTGAAGTCGTCCTCGAAATCGTCCTTGTATTCTTCCGTTTCCTCCTCGGCTTCCTCTTCGTCGTCGGCAAACTCCTCGTCCTGAAGCTCCTCGAGAGGAATTTCGACGATGTCTTTTTCCAACGGGTCGTCGTCGATAAATTCCACCCAGCTGTCGTCGTTTTCCAACGGGTCCTTGTTTTCCATCGCTCTGAGACAGCTGTCGCACATTTCTTCTTCTATCGGAATGTAATTTCTTTTGCAGACAGGGCAAAGCTTTGTTTCCTCTTCGAGGTCGAAGTCGTCGTCGAGGAGTATGTCTTTGGGCATAAGCCCCAACTCGGCTTTGCATATATCGCACATTTCCTGCCTGCTGTCGATATAATTTAAATCGCAGCGGGGGCATTTAATGTAAGTAATTTTGCTCATAAACCTAAAAAACCTCTGTTCTCGGATTTGCCTGCATATTATATATTCAATTATCCGAATTGTAAACTGTTTAAGGCGAATTTTTTTCAAAAAAAATATACGGAGTATCGGAGGCAACCGACGGCGGCGCAAAAGAGTGTAAAAACGTCGTTTTTGGGCACAATTCTGAAACAAAACTCTTTTTTCGCATATACTACATATAGAGGTGAAAAATTGCGAAAAGTAACGACGGACATCAACATTGCGAAAAAAAGAGTGGATATGTTAAAGGGCAAGGATTTGCTTGTGAGGTACAACAAGGGGCGCAACAAAATCAGTTATTTCAAGGGCAGAATAACGGAGGCGCACAGAAACGTTTTTGTAATCATGGTTTTCGACGAGATATTCGACAGGCTGAGCTGTTCCTACTCCGACCTTTTGTGCGGGGACGTGGCGTTTAAGGAAATCAAAAGTTAAATTCAAAAAACAGTTCTTAAAAGGTTTTTTGCAGCGTATTATATCATTGACAACAAATCGCAATGATTTACAGGGGGCAAAAATTATGCTGGAAAAGACCATGGGCAATTTTACATCAAACCGTTTCGTAACGCTGGACAAATCTCAGCTCATCATCAACGCGCTGCTTGCCGCAAAGGACGACGTAAAGGAAATTCTCAGCGTGGACGTGGAGCCGCAGGTGACTTCTTTCGAGCCGCTTAACGGAGAGGCTCTCGTATCCGGCAGGGTGAATGTAAAGGTTCTTACCAAAGACGCGGAGGGCGCGCTCAACAGCCTCAATTACAACGCCGATTTTTCGGACAGATACAAAAACGAGCTTATCGAGCCAAACAGCTCTCTTACATTTGAAGCGGACGTGGTTGACGCAAACGCCGCCGTCGAAAACGGAGCGATAAAGGTGGAAATAGTAGCCGACTTGAACGGAACCCTTACTGAAACGGCTCAGAACTCCTGTCTGTCCCGCGCCGAGGGTATATACGTCAAGGAGGACGTAATCACGGTTGGCAGGGTTGCTGCGACTGTTTCGGACAATTTTACAGTTTCGGGAGAGGCGGAGGTCAAATACGGCATAGAAAAGGTGCTGCTCGCGCAAAGCGACGTGTGTCTTGCGCATGCGGAAGCTCGCGACAATGTTTTGACTCTCGAAGGGGATTGCGCGCTTGTTTTGACTTACATAGCCGTCGGCGGCGGACTCAAAAGTCAGCTGATAAAAATACCGTTCAGGGAGGAAGTGAACGCCGAAGGCTTTTCGGGCGAGGGAGAAATAAACGTCTTCTGCCGCGTCAGAAATACGAGAATACATCTCGACGTGCTGGAAGACGCCGAAAACAATATATTTACGGCGGAAATCAATATTGCGGTGCGGGCGCAAAACATCGTGGAGGAGGACGAGGACGTAATCTGCGACGCCTATTCCGCCACGCACGAGCTTGAACTGTCGTTCTGCCGTGTTGCAAGCACTGTTTCTTACGGCATGACCGCCGCGACGTTTAATTCGGCGGGAGAAATATCCGTGCCGGGCGACGCCGAAATCACAGGCTTCTGCGGACTCAAAGCCGCCGTGACAAGCGTCAGACCTCTCGACGGCAAACTTACGCTTGAAGGCGTGCTCACCGGAACGCTGCTTGCTTCCGGCGGGGGCGACGCGGCTTATCCGTTTGCGGTGCCCTTCGTGCACACCGTAGAAAACGACGATATAACGGAAAATCTTGTAGTCAGGGCGGACGCGGCGGTAACCGAGTTTGAATACCGTCAGGGCAGAAACGTCAGCATGAATTTCACGGTCTGCGTTTCGGCGAACCTGTATCGCAACATAGAAGAAAACTGCGTAGCCGACGCGGTAGAGGGAGAGGAGCTTTCCGAAACCATGGGGGCAATAGAGGTGTGCATAGCAAAGGCGGGCGAAACGCTTTGGCAGATAGCAAAGAGTCTGCGCATGAGCAAGGAGGATATCATGGCAGCCAATCCCGAGCTTGTGACTCCTTTGGAAAAGGACGAAAAATTAGTCGTTTATCATTGTATTGCAAAGGACTGAGTACAGCGGGCGCATTTTGCGTCCGTTTTCTTTGTTGCATATTTTTGCGGGAGATGCTAAAATTACGTTATGTTGAAATCCCTCAGACTTAAAGCGTATGCCAAGCTCAATCCGTCTCTTTACGTCGGGGCGCGCCGCTTTGACGGCTTTCATCCGTTGGAGAGCGCCGCCGTCACCGTAGACGTTGCGGATATAGTCACGGTAAGCCAAACGGACAGCGGCAGGATAGAGAGCGATTACGGCGGGGGCGTTTTTATTCCCGAGCAAACGGACAGCGCGGTGCGCGCCGCCCGTATGTTTTTTCAGACTGCATCCGTACCCTTTAAAGGGCTGAAAATAAAAACGGAAAAGCATATCGGGCTTATGGCGGGTATGGGCGGCTCTTCCGCCGACGCGGCGGCTGTTCTCACGGCGCTCGGACTGTTTTACGGCTGTGAAAAAAGCATAACGGACGAGGCGGCGCGCAGGACCGGCTCGGATATCAGCTTTTTAATGAAAGGCGGAGCCGCGCTCATGTCGGGCAAGGGAGACGATTTGACCGAGTTTTGCTGCTCCCCAAACGTCTGCTTCGTTGTGGTCCGCTGCGGCAGAGGGTTGTCGACGAAAGACGTGTTTTCCGAGTTTGACAGGTCGGTTTACGTCAAGTGGGACATGACTCGGGCAAAACGCAAATGCCTCGATATGCTGGGACTTATGGAAAACGGAGACGCCGACGGCATAAACGGAACTGCGTTTAATTCTTTGTTTGAGCCCGCCGCCGCGCTGTGCCGCGAGTTGGAGGAGACGGCGCGGAAAGCCGAGTCGCTCGGAGCGCCGCTGATTATGACGGGCAGCGGCAGCGCCATGTTTTGCGCGTTTGACAGTAACGAGCGTGCCGCGAGCGTTGCGGACGCTTTCAACAGCGCGGGACTGAACGCCTTTGTGTGCAAACCTACGCGGTGCGGCGTTGAAGTAATCGATTAAATCCCGTTCAATCGATTTTCGACATAATACTGCTTTTTCCTTTAAAAAATTTTTTCTTTAAAGGCGTAAACCTCGCTTTTTGCGGCAATACTCTGCACAAGCGAGGTTTTAAAATGAAAAAAATAGTTTTTGCCATTCTTGCAATCGTAGTCATAGCGGCGCTTATTCTCGTGCTTCCCGTTTCAAAGGAAAATTCGCGCGAAACGGAAAGCTACCTGCGGATACATATAAGGGCAAACTCCAATTCCGACGCGGATCAGGAACTCAAATACAAGGTCAAGCAGGCGGTTGTGGATTTTATGACTCCTCTTTTGGTCAACGCCGACACAAAGGAACGCGCGGTAGCAATCGTCAGAAGCAATTTCGACGGAATCGAGCGTACCGCCGACGCGGTAATAAAAGCAAACGGCTTTGACTATGCCAGCAGGGCGTCGATAAAAAGAGAGGAT
>ULRW01015214.1_pt1 | contig 52642 bp, 40 predicted proteins | sample 1955581 | NCBI WGS metagenome assembly ULRW01 (sample SAMEA4835687, study PRJEB28245) | human gut metagenome | biome: gut microbiome; material: fecal sample | place: Denmark | collected 2008 | reverse complement strand
AACCGGCTGGCTATATTTTTGTGTATATTAAACATCTTCATTGATCTTATCCAATATTACAAGTCCTGACTCTCTAGCTCTTACAGCAAGTTGCGTGCGAGAACGAAATCCAGTTTTATCAAGCATATCCGCAACATGGTTTTTGACAACACCAGAAGATATGCCGAGTTTTTCAGAGATTTCTCTGTTACTGTAACCTCCTGTCATTAGGCGTAATATTTCAAGTTCTTTTTCGGTAAACTCTGTACTTAATGCAAGTCCCATTTTAACGGGTTGAAGTTTATCTGGATAAACAATTTCGCCATTTATAACTCGTTCCATAAGTGACAATATTGGTTGTTCATTTGCTTCTTTATACCAAAATCCTTCTACACCAATTTGCTTGGCGCGTTTTATATATGAACATTCTGGCATACTTGTCACAATTATAATTTTTGTTTTTGGATACTTCTTTTTAATAATTGCTGCTGCTTCAAGTCCACTTTCACCATTTTCTGTTACCACATCCATAATAATAAGGTCAATAGGAGTGTGTGCACAAACAATGTCGGCAACAGTTGCGTTTTCTATTGCTACTTCTAGGTAGAATTTTTCTGACGATTCAACAAAATGCGAAAATAATGCTTTAGGCATTTGTTGATCTTCAACTATCATGACCGAATATTTTCCTTCTTTCATATTTTTTCTCCTTGTGACAATTCTATCAAAAGTTCAAAATGAGGTGTACTTTTTAGTGTCATTTTGCCGTTTTCTCTTTCGACAAGAGATCGAAGACCTGTCAGTCCACCACCTTCTACGATTACCCCTTTAGGCTTTTCGCCATCATTAATAATAGATATTGTATATACATCATTTTTTTCTGACACTACAACAGTCATATTTTTTCCGTTTGCGTGAGAAACAGTATTAGTAAGACATTCATGCATTGCCTGCGTAAGTATTTTTTCTCTTACCGTATCAGGTTCAGGTTGCTCGCCCTCAAAAATAAGGTTTACACCGACAAGTTTTGCTGCATCTTCAATAACTTTTAGATTACTTTTCTTTGATACTTTACGTGTAAATTTTAAAGTTTCAATTTCTGCTTGCCAAAAACTAACAAGTTCTTTCCCTTCTGCTTCAGTAAGGGGAGCGTTAAGTTTTCGTTTTGTGGTAAGCAACAGTTTACCCATATCATTGTGGATACGAATTTTAGCTGCTAAATGCTCTTTTTCTTTTGTAAGTTCAGCAACATTTTTCCCATATACGACAAGTCTGTTGTTGATTTTTTTCAGTTCATCGAGTTTTTGCTCTAATTCTCGTGTTAATCGATATCTTTCAGAAATATCCGTTGCAACGATTTCATAAACTATTTTACCATCTATTTCGTGTGTATACTTTTTAAAAGATACAACTTTACAATCGCTATACTTGATGATTGGTTTGTCTCCCATTTGAAGTGATTGGCAATTTTCTTCAAGTTCACCATGTGAAATTTTTAGCCAGAAATCTTTGCCATTTAATAGCGCTTTACCCGTTGAAAGAATACAAAGGTCATTCATTTCAGTATTAACAAGACTGACAAGGCCACTTTGTTCATAGAAACAGATTCCAGCTGGAAGGGTATCAGCGCTTTCCTTTATTGATATTGGTGAAATATGATTTTTTCTCCATCTAACTACACTAACAAGCCCAATGATTGTTCCTACAAAAAGCACTAATGAAACAACATAATATATCCAAATCGGCAATTTTAATACTGTAAATGATGGTTCAAATACTGGCATTTTTATGCGATATAAATAACTTCCCCGCATTGTTAAAAACACCACTACGAAAGAAAAAATAAACATTAACAATGAAAGCATTATATATGCACGTTTTTTACAAAGTCTGACTGCCGTAAATAGACCAATAATTGTCAAAACAAACGTTAGAATGAGTGAACCAATGATGATTTGTCTTACACAAAGTGGTGCATCAATAAATCTCATATGGCACCTCCCTGATGTAATAGTAATGAATAGTAAACTTCTTCATCATCAGTTTCCACACTAACATTATATTCAGAAAATTTAGACTTTATTTTATTTGAAATAGCGTCCTTCCCACTATCACTTTCAATCCGCAAAATAATATCATTTCCCTGATTACATAAACGAACAATAATGGCTTTCGGCAAATTGTAGTAATTATTAATGCACTCCTCAAAAAAGTCGTAAAGAACTCCTACTTTTTTACCATCAATTTTACCTTGACATGAACAATCGTAAGAACACTCTGCACCAGTAAGTGAGAGATAATCAAGCGACTCTTTGATGGCAAGAGACAATTCACCAAGATCAATATTCTTATGTTTTTCGGTTAGCATAACAATGTTACTCCTACGCTTGATGTATGCTGCTAAAATACAAGCAAAGCGCATTTCAGCAATATATTCTTTATCGTTGAACGATTTTTTTTGGTCAATACTTGATAGAACTGCACTCAGTTTTTTCAACTCTTCACGCGTTGCTACATTTATTTTTGTATATAATCGCTTTTGCTCTGCTATCTGTGTTTTTTGTTTTTTTAATTCGTTTTCTGCTTCAATGATATAGTTTTCTTCAGATAGTCTTTCATTAGTCTCCGCGAGTGAGTTATTTATCTCAATTATTCTAGCCAAATTTTCAAGTCTAAATGACCACCCACCATTTATCTTTACCGCTGACAATCGTGTACTTTTATCTATCATTATAGGCGTTTTCGTGGCAAGTTGAAATAGTTTTTTGTCCGTAATAATCGAGTTTTCAGAGTTATAAACTACATTAAATTTTTCATCCGTGATAACGGCCGCATAAGCCGAACGGAAAAAGTAATTTTCATAATCTTCATTGGTTGGAATAAGCCCAATAGTAATACAACTTTCTATCACGACAATTCCTGAAAAGCATATTAATTCAGGAATTTTGAAAGCTGCTGTATCAGTTAAAAAACATATAGTTGAAATCGCTGAACATACAATGAAAGCAGTTACAGGTACCCACATTTTCTTTTTACATGCCGCTACACTACACTTTAAAATAAGAACTATGAGACTTATAAAAGTTACAACAATTTCCCATGCAAGAGCAATATAAAATACAATTCTATGCTTATATGAAAAATCACCATCAAAATTCAAAGCAAACGCCCAACCATGGATTTCGTTTGTAAAAATTAAAATAATCAATATAATTGCTGGCAGATATAATAAATACCATATTTTTGCAAGCGGCTTACCCTTCTTATTTTCTAGACTAAACGCTGCAAGCAATATTGTTGGGGGAATGAACATTTGAGGAACGTAATATGTATACCAAAAATAGCGCAAAGGTTTATCCAAACCTTTTGTCAGTTCGTATTTCATCATCCTAACTACAAGAAAAAACAAAATTAGTACAGCAACCGTTAGGAAATATGCAAGTAAATCTTTTCTTACCATTCGGTGTATAAGTGAAACGCCCCACGCAACCACAAGAAAAATTAGTATCGTGTTAGCAGATAAAGCAAATAATACGTGCCAAAAATCTGGCAAAAGTGAATCCGTTGCTTGAAATACACCAGCAAGACAAAATAACAACGTACACATAGTGTATAGTACTATTTTTTTCCTATTTGTTACAACCCACATTCTCACATTTCTCCTTTTCGCCAACTTTGCTTCATTATACCATACAATTTGACTTTTTTCAATGGTTAAGTTTTTACATAATCAATAACATTTTTTTCTAATCCTATTGCCCAAAGATATTCTTCAAAATCCATAGGCTTCATAGTTATTACTTTTTCAAAACCTGTGGAAACTACCTTTGAAACTTTTTTATTATATCCTCTTAAACCAAGAAGTGATCCAGTACAAATAAGATCAAATCTACCATCTTCCATAAATGGTTTAATAGCAGATCTAGCATTTGCACATTCTTGTAATTCATCAAAAATAATTATTGTTTTGTAGGGAATAAATTTTGCACCGAGGTTAGATGCTGATAAACTTATTATTAAATCATTTACATTTAAATCTTTATCAAATAATGACTTAACAGATGAATTATGCGTAAAATCTATATACACTACATTTTCGTAATGTTCTTCACAAAACTTTCTAACAATTGTTGTTTTGCCAATTTGTCTTAAACCTTTAACAATTAAAGCTCTTTTTTAATTTTCAATGATTCATGCCAAGAAACAATATCATTATAAATTTTTCTTTCAAACATAGCAATCACCTTTGCTTATATTGTACACTTTTTTATATGGAGTTTCATGTATTTTGTGTACTTTTTTTCATTGAGTTTTCGACATAATTTGCACTTTTTTAAAGGGTATTATATTTTCACTTTATTTACATTGTAATATTTAACAGATTAGTGCCCATCTATATGTTACGTGAATTCATAAAGAAATATCCTGTTTAGTAAAAAAACTTTACTAAATAGAGTTTAAAAATGAATAAAAGCCTTCAAATATTTCTAAACATCAGAAGACTTTTTGACTTACTTTAATGGTGCAGGTGACGGGGCCAGAATAACACAAGTATTAACACATTTATTATTTAATCAGTAAACCCAATATCTGACACTTTTACACTAGCATATTTATCAGATAATTTATAACTAGTTATTCTAATTGTTCCACCATTAGGTATTAGTATTCCCTTATTAACCCATTCTACCATCCATTTGGAAATAGCTCTTGAAGTTACACCAAATAAAGATGCTAATTCTTTGTTTTTCAATATTGTTACATTATTTTCTAAACAATATCTTATCAATAGCAAATCTTTTTTTGACAATCCATTTAACACATTACTCGTATCTTTATTTGATGCTTCCTTAGCTTGATAATATATATTTTCTGAATTTAAAGACATAATTTTACAAAAATATTCAAGCCAAATTTCTAAATGTGGTGGATTCTCCCTTCCATCATAAAACAATGCAGGCAGTCCCATTTGTAATGAATTATAATATCCATCAAGATCGCTCATATAATATTCCTCAAAAGAGTTAAAGCCTTTAAAATCATAATCTTTAATCATTAGAATATATGTAGCAATAGCTCTTGATGTACGTCCATTACCATTAGTAAATGGATGAATACTTACAAATGCATAACTAGTTATAGCAGCTAAAATTGGAGCAGGTAAATTCTGATTATTATAATACCAAGTGATAAGCTCATCAATTAAAGGTTCGACATCACACCATTCTGGTGGAATATATTCTGCACGTTTAGTTTTATCATCGTATACAGCAAACAAAACCCCTGGAGGAGTAGGGCCTCTAAATTCAATTCTTTTTAGTTTTCCATTTTTTTCAATAATATCATGTAATTGAAGTATTAATTCTTTCGATAAAGGTGTATTTTTAGTTTTTTCTTCTTCTAAAAAAGATAATGCATCCCAGTAATTTTGCACTTCTACTTCAGCAGATAGTTTATTGCTTTGATTCTTTTGATTAATTACATTTTCAACTTGTTTTAAAGATAATACATTTCCTTCTATGCTTGTAGAAAAATGTGTTTTTTTAAGTTTTGCATCATACATTAATTTTTGTTTTGTTCTAGTTGGTAAATATAAATATTCTAAAGCCGTTTTATATCTTTCAATATTTAATAAATAACTAACAAGTTCATTTGTATATTTAAACTCTAATTTCATACTTATCATCTCCACATATATTATACCAAAATAAGGAACAGAAGTCAATTATTTCGTTCCTTATTCGTTCCTTATTATTCTTTATATGTTCTCTGTTTTATTTTTAAAGATTTTATTTAATTTTTGATATACATTAATTTTCTTACCTGTAGAAAATTTTTTTAGATTTATTTATTGGAAATGTTAAATCACTTTACACATTATTAATAATTAAATATAAAGCATTTTGTTTAAAAGATTTGTGGTGTTTAATTTAAGTAATTTGTGGTATTATTTAATATCTTTTACATTTCATTTACTTTGCCCAAAATATCCTGATAAATTTCCAAATTTTTATATTGTTTAAAAATATTATCAATCAATTCTTTTAAAATATTATTTTTCAAATCTCTTAATACAGATGAGTAACCACAAATATCAGTACATTCAAGCTGATTCATAAATGGAGTTTTAATAATATGAGGCTTAAAATTAATAATATAATCTGCTGCTCTTAAAATATTATTAAAACAATTAATAACAGCATCTTCTTTATTAGTTGTTCTTATTTCTAATTTTGCTAATTCATCATTCACTAAATTAGCATAATATATTTGAAATACATGTCTATATTCATGTGTCAAAGATTTAGCACACTCGATATAATTTTCTTTGTACTTTTCACTAATAACAATAAGTCCTTCTTTTGGGTATAATCTACTATCATCAATAATTTTATCAAACTTAATTTCAAGTTCTTCTACTGCTAAGTGGTTAGCTATCCTTTTTGATAATTCATTTAACTTCATTGCTACTCATCCCATTAATAATAGTGCCTTTTTTAATATGATAATTAATTTTGTTTTTACTACAATAATTAATAACTGTTTCACCGCATTCATTATAAAAATCTTGATATCCTGTAAAACTAGAAACTAACTTATTATAATGTAATCTTCCAAAAACAATTTTATCAACAAAATATACATCTTCTAATATGCTTTGTAAATCTTGCTGAATAATATTAGGAGTTGGGTATGGTTCCATACTTACCCATGTGTTACATCCATTATCGCTAAGGTATTTTAAGGCTAAAAGTCTTTCCTTTAATGGTGCTGCATGACATTCATATTTTTTTCTAAAATCTTCATTATTTGAAACATAAGTAATACCATAAAAATTAATTTTATTCAATTGAATTAATTCTTTTGGCAATATTCCTTTTGTTAAAATATAACATGGAATATTATATTCATTTATGATTTTTATAAGTTTAATAGAAATATTAGAAATATCATCGTGTCCATACATAAATGGATCAGTTGAAAAACATAATTGTACACTTTTAATCTTACTATGCATTCTTTTAAGTTCATTTCTTAGCAATGCTTCAGCATTTTCACAAATTTTAAAATCTTCCCATTCAGTTATTGACTTGGCTTTACCAAATCTATGTGCCATCATATATGCATAACAAGGATAGGTACATCCATGTGAACATCCAATATATGGATTAATAGTGTAATCTCCATATTCAACGCCTGTTTTATAAAGTAATGTTTTTCTTTTTTGATTCGTCATATTCACTCCAGCCATATGTATCTTGTTTAAAGTTATTTGTTTTTACCTTGTTTCGCTTTACTAATATCTTTTTTCAATAAGTGGTTTTAATATGTTTTTAATTATTTGTGATTCTTTTAATAATGTTTTTTCAAGTACAATTTTTTCTAGATACTCATACGTGAAATCATTATGGCCATTATATTGCTGTAAAAGCTTTATTGTTCTTTCACTTTCTTGTGCAATTCTATCATCAATTTCTGTATTCCCAAATAGATTAATTAATGTATGATCTTCTAATCTTCTTTTAAAATAAAAACTTGAATCACCTTCAAAAACACTCCATATAGTATCTTTCAATTTTTCTATTCCTTTTATATTTGGCGTAAAATATACAATATAATATTGTTCAACATTTTTTGTATTCCTAAACTGATAAGCAAATGAATATTTGATATTTTTTGTCTTTTTTATACTATTTTGCCATTGATACAAAACTTCAATAGGCTCATATTGTTCAGGAGAATAGCATGGAATAAAACCTTGAATTTCTCTTATCATTTTCTTTTGTTTATTAACTGCACTTTCATTTAAACAATTTCTTTTTATATCACTACTAAAAAAATTATAAATCAATTCACAATATACTTCATCTACAAATTTAGTTATTGTGGAAAGTAAATCCTGTATTCCGAAATTATACGGATCAACATATAATAAAGTCATTGCAGAATTATAAGATTTGTATTTTTTTCTAGTGATATTAAGAAATTCAACAACATCTTGACAATTAAACTCAATATATAAATTATTTGGTAAATATAGCTCATCTATAATTTTTTTATAAATGTCAATTCTTTTTTGATTATAATCATTTAAAATTACTTTGAAAGTTTTATTTTTATGATTAATTGCGCAATGTTTAAACAATAAAATGACATTAAGAGATGTGGAAGATTCACCTTTTTTATATATTCCAGCGTTACACATAGCATCAATGAATTCAATTTGATTTGTATAATTAATTGCAACATTCAACCAATTACGTACATATTCTGTTATGTATTTTATCTTATATGTTGTATGTACTTTTATTTCATCTAATTCTTTTTTTTGATAACTATTAATTATTTGATTAATTTTATCAGTTAAACTTATATTTTTGCAGTCTTTTTCAACTTGATTGTTATAATCCTCAGAGAAAGTAGACAGAGAAAAATACTCCGTTTCACCAAAAGGAATTTTAAGATTTGCTTCTTCTTTAAAAATTTCATCTTTTACATCTTCGCTTAGTTCACTTAATTCAGGAAATTCACAATAATAACCATAATGAACTCTGTCTCTTGAAGAGCCCAAATCATCACCAAATATAGGATCTATCATTTCAATTAATTCTTCGCTAACACCATACATTTCTGATAATTTTTTAAAAATATATTCTTCATTCATAATAACTCCCATTAAACAAATAATGTAATAAAGAACTCCACTATTGATGGAGTCCTGTTTTACAAAGTTTAGTTTTTTTAATATTATCAAGTTTATTTGTTTCTATAATCACATGCCAACCAGCCATATCACAAGTTGCATAATCACTATCACAAGTGGTCTTGATACTCACAGTTAGTGTACCTATTTTATTTACACTATAACCATCATATTTATGTCTATAACTACCACTATTTTCTTCTAAAATTGCAATAATTATTGAACTATTTTTAAAGTACTCTTCATCATATTTTTCTATAGCATTGGCAAAACCAATTGTACTATCACTTGCTATTTTCTCACGTGGCCCTAAACTAAATTTTTTTAGATTAACATTGTAATACTCTAGTAATTCTTTATGTGAATTAACTATTATTACACCTTCTGAATTTTCAACCCAATTAGTTTTTATAAATTGGACACTATCATTACTAGTAGAAAAAACACTTGTAAATAATAATGTACTAAATAAACTTAATACAATCGATATTTTAAATAATATTTTCATTGAATGTCCCCCACTACTATAATTATATCATTTTTTCGGTTAATTTACAAGATAAACGAATAATTTCATCTTTCTTAATTGTTATTAATTTAAGAATTTTAAATAAAAAAATTAAAAATTATGAAAGCGTTAATATATCGTCAACGTTCTTTTCAATATGCTTTTACCTATATTTACTCCTGTTTTGGATAAAGAACTGACAAAGGCCTTAAAATCTGCTTAAAAGTTGGTAATGATAATAATATTCTAATCACCTTGTTCCTAAAATTTGAAATTAGTTCAACTCCCGTACAGCTCTACACTTTTTAAATAAAAAAAGCTATTTTCAACATTTCATCATAGCAAAACTATGAATTATTGCGAAAATAGCCAATTTTTTTAAGTCTACAAAAGAATTTTTGACCAACTTTAATGTGTAAGATAATCTATTTTAATACAAATTGTGTATACTCCTTAAAAAGTGCGTACAGTTGAAAAAAGTTAGAAGAATTGCTGCACATTATTTTTTCTTGGTAAACAATGCTTTGATTGCTGTGATTAAATCTGCAAACGTCTTTTTCTTAATCACAAACCAAAGAACAGCAAATCCGCCGATTCCTGCAAGTAGCAACGTTCCGATTACGATACCTGCAATTTGTCCGCCAGAAAGTCCGTCCTTTTTAGCAGGTGGGGTGATTTCGCCACCGTCCGAAGGCATATCTTCATACACAGCCGTAAGGGTTTTGTCTTCCGATACTGTAAATTTATAACTCTTTTCGGTGCTGACGATTTTTCCGCTTTCGTCCTTCCATCCTTTGAACTCTTTGCCTTCTTTATCTTCTGCTGTTACGATTACTTCATCGCCTTGTTTATACGTTCCACCACCCGTTCCGCCGTTTACGGTAATAGTGTACTCGATATCTTCGTAATTTGCGGTTGCGGTTACAGCATTTGCAGGCATATTAAAGGTAAGGCTTGTTTTAGTTGTATCAAGACCGCTTATTCCCTCAATCGTCCAACCCGAAAATTTCTTTCCGATTGTAGGCTCGTTTGCGGTGATAGTTACGCTTGCGCCTTGAATAAACACACCTTCGCCTGTTCCGCCTATTACGGTAAGATTGTATGAAGAAACGCCGCTTTCAGGAACTTGCACTTCGACAAATGCTCCTGCATTGTAGTTGTCCGTTTCCTTAAACCTTATTTGATATCTACCGGACGAAAGCCCTGTAACGTCGCTACCTGTTCCCGAAGTCCAAGCAGAATCGCCTACTTTGCGGTATTCCATTTGGGCGGTTATGCCTGTTATTTTGCCGTCCGTTGTGGTCGTTGCAGTCGGAGCAACGGTTGTAAATAGCGATGCAGCCGGTGCAGATTGCTCCGCCTTTGCGATTGTAAATTTCCACGATGCGCCGTGAATATCGGTTGCCGAGTTGAAGTTTGCCGTTGCGGTTGTGTCGATATACACTTCATATTCGCCTGCGTCTTTTGCCTCTGCAACAATCACTCCGCCTTTTTTGTACTTAACCGTGATGGCAAAGCCTGTTTCGTCACCATAGAAAGCAATCAAACTAACGGTTGCGGTTTTGGCATTGCCGTCATACGTAAGGTTGCTCGGTTCATAGAAGTTAAAATCGCTTACAATAGGGTTTCTCTTACCTATGCTCCAAGAGATTTCCTTGTCGGTTATCGTGCCGTCGTTCCACTTATATCCGCTCTCTAATTTTGCGATTGCGGTATAAGTTTTTGCGTCAACGCCGCTATTTCCTGTTAGCGTATAGCCGACGCCACCTTCCACGCCTATTTGACTTCCTGCCGTATAAGTTAGATTCGTTTTTGCTTTCGGAATGGCAATTTCTATAAGCGTAGCAACGATATTAAATTTTGCGTCCGAATTGCTTTCGGCAGTCAAATCGCTTGCAAGTCCCGTGATATTTGCCTTTGGAATCGTGATTTCTACAAACTGGTCGCTAAGAGCAGTAGGCGTACCGCTGACGGTGATTTTCGCCTCGGTGTCGCTTATTCTCGTAACAGACTGAACAAGTCCGTCGGGAAGATTTGTTATCCAGTCTCCCGAAAGAGCGGTTTCAAACGTATATCCCGTAAGAGTAACGGTAATATCCGTGTTTGCAATCGCTTTGCCTTGCTCACCGAAAATAGTTACGCTATCTATGGTTGCTTTCTTTTCGGTGTAGTCCACGGTGAACGGCTCACTGTATAGCGTTCTATTATTATACACAACCTCAACCACATATTCGCCGGCAGGAGTTCCATAAACAGTCCCAGTATCGGAAAGAGTTGCATTATAAGTAGTTCCGTCAACGGACACAACGTTACCCTTTGAAATAGTTAAATCGTTTATCGGTCTGATTTTTAGCCACTTACCTTGGTTAAATCCATTACTAATAAGAGTAAATGTCACCGTACCTGTTCTATCGCTTTCTCTTTCAAAAACAGGTTGTGCGGTAAACGCATTATAATTTGCTCTTACTTCAATGTCTTTGTCTTGAACGGTAAGTTTTGCTCCGTTTTGACTTGTTGCGTTTGTTATAACTGCGTCACTTGCAAACGAAAACCATTTGTCGAACGGTATGTTTGTCGTATCCGTTTTGCTCACTTGCAAAGAAGGCGCATTCAAAGTGACTAAGTCACCCGCAAGGAAATATCCGCTACCACTATTTGCTTCCTTAGGTACGCCCGGACCTGCAAGTGCGCCGTTTATTGCTGCCACACAGCGCGGTGTGCCATAGCGATAGGACGCAAAGCCAATGTCGCCAATACTATATTCGTTTACGGCATGAGTTGTATTATCTACTTTATCTTTCGGTGAAATAGGAAGACCATTCCCGTCCCATTTAATCGTCATATCTGTAATTTTGGGAAATGTTACGTTACTCGTTTGAATACCATAACTATAAGCGTTGTCACCGCCCGCCTCGGAAACATCTATCTCGATTTTGCCGTCTGTATTTATAGTTACATTGTTTTTTGCAAAAATACCTGATACCCATTGACTTTCGGTGCTATTGTTTGTGTTTTTGGCTGTAATATTAACGCTTGCATTGTCTTCAATTGTTACGTTCCTTGCATGAATACCCTGAACTTGCTTGTTTTCTCCATTAGACGTTGCGTTAATTGTGACTTGTGCGTTGCCTCCAATAACAACGTCAGTGGTTTTTACTGAATTCGACGCTCCGCAGGCTATTCCCCATACAGAGTTTGCGCTTGAAGCGTTTATCGTCAATTTTCCGTTTGCATTAGACCTAATAGTTACTCGTCCTTCATTTGACGTATCGATAAATACGCCTCTTTGCCCACCGGTAATAGTATTTTCTCCGATAAGGTCAATTTTGTAATATCCTGATGCGGCAGCGCTTATACCTATTTCCCCGCCGTGATAATTGTTAAGAGTCAAAACGCCGTCTTTGTATTTGGCAACGTAATCCGACGTAGGGTTGCCTTTTTTTTGAGTGTAAGACTCGTCCAAATACCAACCGCTGTTTAATGCTTCGCTATTTATGTAAATTCTGTCATACGGCGTAAGCGTTTCTCCTTCCGCATATACTGTATTCGTCGGGCTTGCCTTTGCTATGCTAGGAATGAAGGCAAGGCACATTATAAGACTGAATAGCAGTGTAAAAATTTTTGATTTACTCGCCTTTTTGTGTGTCATAATAGTTAGGCTCCTTTCGATTTTAGAATATGTTTTGTGCCACATATGTGGCTTAAAACCTTTTTAAGATTGTGTGTTTGTATCTTGCTTTTGTTAGTTAGCTATTGTCATAAACTGCCATATCTTCAAAACCTTAATCTACTAAAAATTATAATTTTTTATAGGCTAATCTGAATCGGCAACTCCGTAAATTTACATAACAAATTATCTTGCTTAAAGTTTAACATAAATTTTTCAAAAAATCAACTCTACCACATCCGTACATTTGTGAAAATTTTGTTTACTCAAAAAAATTCATTTTCAACAAAAGAAAAAATCTTTAGTTTGCATTATGCTTACTCATGGTTCTATTAATAAAAATAAAATAATTATCTATCTAGTTATAAACTTTTGTTCATTTTAATAATAAAACTCACTGTTATGTTACCTCACACTTGGACTTTTGGTAGTCTTAAACCTAGGTTGAACTTACCAAAGGTATATGTTGTATTTGTAGTATTTTAAACTTATTTATATAAATTTTTGCTTAAGTTTCTATTTTTTAGTTCAAAATAGTTATAAAACTACTATTTTTACCTATCTTCTTTCAAGACAAACTACACACTCAACGTTGGTTGAGACTACCAAAGGTATATTTTTAACCTTTTTTGATAGGTCGAAACTACCAAAGGTATATTTGTTATATCATGGATTTAAAAATATTAATAGACATTTGTTGAAAAAGCTTCAATTTTTCTTTTTAGTATAAAGAACTGACAAAGGCCCTAAAACCTGCTTAAAAGTTTATAGTGATACTAATATTCAAATCCCCTTGTTCCTAAAATTTGAAATTAGTTCAACTCCCCAGTCTAGCCGTAAAAAACGAAGGTTCAACTCCCCGTACAGCTCTACACTTTTTGAATAAAAAAAGAGCTATTTTCAGCATTTTATCATAGTAAAACTATGAATTTTTGCGAAAATAGCTTATTTTTTAAAAGTCTACAAAAGACTTTTTGACCGACTTTAATGGCAGGGTTAGTAGGATTCGAACCTACGAGTGACAGGGTCAGAACCTGTTGCCTTACCACTTGGCAATAACCCTATTGCCATATTATTATACTACATTGCAATGGAATTTGCAATTTTTTAATCTATTTATTTGTAACTTCAATTAGTTCATAATTTCTTGAACCAATGCCTAGTTTTTCAGCACTTTCTATTGTATGAATGCCGTTACGGCTTTCTACACGTTCAATAAAATGAGCTTTGCCTGGATCATTTGAGTTATATACTAAATCTATACAAGCTTGGTCAATGGCAACAGGGTCAGTTGAAATTAAAACACCGATATCTTTAATACATGGGTCTTCTGCAACCGCGCAACAGTCACAATCTACCGACATATTTTTCATTATATTAATATAAACAATTTTTTTGTTGAAGTAATTAATAACTGAGCTTGCCGCATCAGCCATTGATTCTAGGAATTTATCATGGTTGGCAGTCCAAAGATCTTCTGGTTTTCCACAGCCATGAATGTATGCTTTACCATAAGATGAAGCAACCCCAATTGATAATTGTTTTAGTGCTCCGCCATATCCACCCATTGGATGACCTTTAAAGTGTGAAAGTACTAACATTGAATCATATTTTTCAATGTCTTTTCCTACATAGTTCTTTTTAATTACTTTACCATTAGGAATTTCTAATACTTTATCTGGTCCTTCTGCATCTAATAAATCAACTCGATAACTCTTTAACCATCCATGTTTATCTAAAGTTTCCATATGTGCCTTAGTTGTATTTCTACCACCTTCATATGCGGTATTACATTCTACTACGGTTCCATTTACTTTTGCGACAATATCTCTAAACCAATCTGGGCCTAAAAAGTTTTGATTTCCAGGTTCACCAGAATGTAATTTTACTGCCACATTCCCTTCAAGTTTTACACCTAATATATCATACAACTTAACTAATTCATGACTATTAAGGTTTTTTGAAAAATAAACAATTGATTTCATAGTATCTTCCTTTCTTTTATATTATTTTATTATCTATCTAAATAATTCGATGCCTTTGCAAGTTCATCGGTAACTTTTAAATGTTGAGGACAAACTTTTTCACATCTATGACACTTAATACAAGTATTTGCTTGACCTGATTTAGTTGTATTGATTAAATTTTTATACATTTCTTTGTATTTGTCATTGATACCCATAATAAGTGCTTGATTATAAATTTTAAATATTTCTGGTATTAAGATATTTTTTCGACATTCACTTACACAATATTTACAATTTGTACAACCAATTGATGATTTCTTAATTAATTTTGTTTTAATTTTGCTGATTAATTCGTATTCCTCATCACCTAGTTTAACAAAGTCTTTAAATGTATTAATATTATCTTCTACTTGTTCTTTATTACTCATTCCAGATAATACCATAATAACACCATCAAGGGAACCAGCATATCTAAGTGCTAATGAAGAAAATGAATTGGTTTGATGATATTGTTCAAATAGTTTTGCGATATCATCATCAAAATTAGCTAAAATGCCACCTTTAACTGGTTCCATAATAATAATATTTTTATGATATCTTCGACATATTTCATAATTATGTCTTGAAGCTATTATTGCATTATCCCAATCTAAGTAGTTTATTTGTAATTGGACAAACTCAACTTCGGGATGATTAGCTAAAATGTTTTCAAGTAACGCAGGTGAACCGTGGAATGAAAAGCCAAAGTGTTTGATTAAACCTTTCTTTTTTAGTTCTTGACAAAAATTCCAACAGTCGTTTTCATTGTATATTTCAATATTTACTTCTTGTACCGCATGTAATAAATAATAGTCAATATATTCTATTCCTAATCTATCTAGTGATTCTTTAAAGATTTCTTCTTTATCAAAACCCTCTTTTAGTTTCCATGCGGTGAGCTTGTCCGCAATATAGTAATCACTTCGGTTATATCTTTTAACTACTGCTTCTTTAAATGCAACTTCTGAATTTTCGTAAACATATGCGGTATCAAAATAAGTAAAGCCATTACTTAAAAAGGCATCTGCCATACTTTTTACTTGTTCTATGTCGATTTCACCGTTTATTTTCGGTAATCTCATTAATCCAAATCCTAATTTTTTCATTTCTCTTTTTTCCTTTTTATTTGTATTCTGATAAACCCATCCGTTCTCTAACGTGAGTACGATAGAATATACCCCACTCTTTTAAATTATCATCGCTAACTGATACGATATCTGAAGACAATGCTTTAAAAATTGATGCACTTCCATTACTATTTGAAATGTTCCATGCAACATAACTAATATTTAAACTATCTAAATCTTGATACCATTTATTTATGTAATCATTATAAATTGGCCCATCACCAGTATTTTCCATACCTCCATGTTCTGATATGAATACCGGAATGCCTGCCCTATAAGCGCGTTTTACTAATGTAGCATCAGTTCCGTCTCCCGCATAGAAATGATAGCTATACATTATATTAGTGTACCCTTCAAGTGGACTTGCCATAACACTGCTTAAATCTGATGTCCATTTTGGATTTCCAACAAGTACTATGCCATCACTATTTTTGCGAATAGCAGGAATAACTAGGTTTGCATATTCTTTGCAATCTTTCCAAGTCGTTTTTCCCGATGGTTCATTCATTATATCAAATAAAATATTTTCGTAATCTTTATATTTTTCAGTAATTTTACTAAAGAATTCAACTGCTTCTTCTTTGTAGAATAAAGGATTTTCGTCTCTTTCATCTTCTGCACCAAGCATATGCCAATCAACGATAACATACATATCAAGTTGAGTTGCATATTCAATGCCTTTGCAAACTAAATCAAACAATGCGGCTTTCTTACTAGGCGTAGTTACACAATATCCACCCTCACTAGTATATAGTGATAATCTGATTACGTTGATGCCAAAACCATTTCTTAATGATTCAAAAGTTTCATAATTTACGTATCGACCAAACCATTGTAAGCCATGGGTAGAAAGACCAATTAATTGAAACTTTTCACCATATTGGTCAACTAGATCAGGTCCAACTACTTGTAACTTGCCATGGGTTGAAAAGCCATTATTGACATAAGCCATTTTAGATTCACAGTAGTCACAATTTTCACATTCTCTATGACGATAACCACATTCAGTACTAGTTGGTTCCTTATCAATTATGTAAACGATACTATGACCAGTTGGTTTTAAGATATTTTCACTTTCATAATCACAGTTATGGCACTTAGTAAATAAACTTCCATATGTTGTACAAGTTACTGGTACAACTATTTCTTCATATAAATCGTGTTCTTTGACCATTTCATCTTCATATAAAAGCTCTTCACATCTTGTACAATATACTTCTACAGTGTATGTGTTATTGCATTTAGCATTTTCTGGAAACTTAATACTTTCTTCATGGCCTAAAGGACTTCCTTCTTCAAAACTACAAATTCGACAAATTTTAGGCTTTGTACAAGTAGCTTTCTTAAAAATATGAGTATGTTCGCCTACAGGGTCACCTTCAGTTGCTCCACATCTTTGACAAGTTTTAGGACTCTCGTATGTCGCATCTAGCCAATCATGACCAAGTGCAGTTCCTCTAGTTTCGCCACATTTAGTACAAGTTGAAGGACTTGTACACGTTGCATCACTAAAGTTATGTTCACATGCTTCAATATTGTTCTTTTTACAACCTGAAAAAAAGCAAATCGTAAGTACTAAAGCAATAATTAAAAATATTCGGTTTTGTTTCATGGTTACTCCTTTTTATCTATTTATTACTATAATTATAACAAACAAAAGACATTTTGTCGAGGGGAAAACAAAATAAAAAGTAGTTTAAGCTACATTAAAGCCTAAACTACATTATTACTATTTATTTGTGTAATTGTCGAAATATCCTTGAACTAGGACAATAGGTGTACCTTTATCACCTGATCCACTAGTTAAATCACATAATGAGCCAATTAAATCGGTTAATTGTCTTGGTGTTGTACCTTCAGAAATCATTTTTCCTACTAAATCTTTTTCTTTTTCAATTATACGTTTTTCAATTGCCATTCTTAATTCTTCACCTTTTAAGTCTTTAAAGTCATTATCAGCTAAGAATTTAAGTTTTAATTCATTTGGTGTACCAATTAAACCTTTAGTGAAAAATGGTGAAACAACAGGATCAGCTAATTCCCAAATTTTACCTTGAGGGTCTTTAAAAGCTCCATCACCATATACCATTACTTCAAAATGTTTATTAGTTTTTTCATATAATTGTTTTTGAATATCTTCAACAAGATATTGTGAGTCACGTGGGAATAGTTTAACCTTATCTTCAGTTGCTTTGTTTGATCCAAGTAGACCATACTTTTCATTATAGCCGCTTCCATCAACGCTACTTGTAAGTATGTCATCTAAACCTAATACGACTTTTGCCCCTGCATTTTTTAGAATACGTTTTGTTCTATTTCTAGTATGAATATCACAAGTAATGATGCTGTCGGCATATTTTAAGATTGTCTTTGCTTGATTTGCAAAAATAACTTCAACTTCAGCACCCATTTCTTTGATAATACTCATATAGTATTCAACATAATCTACACCAGTAAATTCATGTACATTATGTCCGAATAAATTACGATATTGTTCAAGGGTAAGAACATCTTTATATGGATCGATATTTTTTTCATCTAATTCATCATAAGATATTAAAGAATTACCAACTTCATCAGAAGGATAACTTAACATTAAAACGATTTTCTTTACACCTTTTGCGATACCTTTTAAAAGAATTGCAAATCTGTTTCGTGATAATATTGGAAATATTACACCAATTTTTTCACTTTTTACTTTGTTTTTAACATCTGTTGCTATTTGATCAACAGTTGCATAATTTCCTTGAGCTCTTGCAACAATTGATTCAGTAATCGCAACAACATCACGATCATTTAGGGGGAAGTTTTCTTCTTTACTAGCTAGTATGATACTATCAGTAACAATGCTTACTAAATCATCGCCTTCTTTAATGATAGGACATCTTACGCCTCTTGATACAGTACCTAATCTTCTACTCATTTTTAACTCCTAATTTGATAATTTGTAATACATTAATTAGGTATTACAATAAATTATATACTAAAAAGCCAAAAATTTAAAGAAAAATGCAATTACCAGTTTCAATATCGTAGATACTACCAATAAATTCAACATTTTTAAATGTTGCAAAAGCTTGTTTTAAATTTAAAACTTCTGCTTTTACATTTAATTCAATTGCTTTATCGTAGTCTTTTTCATTTTTTATATTTTTAGATATTCTTTCAATTAATTTATTTACGTATCTACCACTTGCGTGATTTAGGCAAGATGAAACCGCACCACAATTTTTATGTCCTAAAACGACCACACAGGTAATGTTTAAATGCTCAATAGCATATTCAATACTACCAAGCACAAATTCATCAACAACGTTTCCCGCAACACGTACAACAAACAAATCGCCAATTCCTTGTTGAAAAATAACTTCAGGAATTACCCTTGAATCAGAACAAGTAATAATTAACGCAAATGGTGATTGACCATTAAGATAAGTGTCTATTCTTCTATTTTTAGAAACATCACCAATTATTCCACCTTTAACATATTGTTTGTTACCATCTTTTAATTTATTTATGATTGTTTCATTATTCATATTTTATTTCCTTATTATTATTGGTATTAAAAAACTATTGAATAATCAATAGCTTTTTTTTACTTTATTTTAAAATAAGATTAGCAAGGGCTGTTACTCCACCAAGTGCACCGAACACACCAGAAAGGATTGATCCTACCGCAAGGCTATATCCTGCATAAGCAAAAGTTTCCGTATTAGTGCTGCCAAACCCAAGTACTTCACCGGTGTATGTTACCGAAGTTATTGTTGGAGTCATAAATACAAGAATTGCGGAAACGATAAAGCATACGCATACAACTAAACTTGCTAGTTTACGATTCTTAACAAATAATGCAATTACTGAACCTACTAGTGGTATAAATAATGCCACGATTAATAAATAAGACATATTAATTTTTGCACTACCACTTGCAAAGCCTAAAAATGAAGCTGAATTTAAAGTTTTTCCAAAAGCAACTTCAAAACCAGTATAAGTAACATCTGAACTATTATCAGATTTACTAATAACAAATGGCAAGAATGCCATAACAACTACAAGCACTGAAAATGCTAAATACAAATATTTTGCATATTTTGATGCAACACTTTTTTTCTTTTTTGATTTACCCATTTTTATTTCCTCCTTAATTTTCCCTTATTTTACCATAAACTTTAAAATAATAAAACGACAATACTCTGTAATTTGTTGATTCTTATTTTGAGTAAATTACTTTACCTAGTTGCATATTTTCTTCATTTCTAAATTCTAATAATTCTGATATTGTTACAAATTCAAATCCTTGTTTTTTTAAGTCATTAACAATAATCCTAATTGCTTCTTCATTAAAGTTCTTAAAATCATGAAATAGTAAAATACCATTTTCTTTCACTTCTTTTTCTACTCTTTTAATGATTGTTTTAGTATCACAACACTGCCAATCTAGTGAATCAGCATTCCAAAGAATAGTTGGAAGTTTGATGTTATTTAAAATTTGCTTGTTAACTAATCCATATGGAAACCTAAATATTCTTGGATATCTACCAATAGTTTTAAAGACAATTGCTTGCGTTTTTTCAATTTCTTTTAATCCTTGCTCAAGCGATAATTTCCTAAAATCAGGATGTGAATATGAATGATTTCCTATTTCATTGCCATGATCATTTATGTATTTTAATTCATCTGCATATTTTTCAACATTACAGCCTAATACAAAAAAAGTTGCTTTTATGTTTAACTCATCTAATAAATTAACTATTTTTTTACTATTAAAACTTGGCCCATCATCAAAGGTTAAAGCAACTACTTTTTTGTTCGCAATGCTATTAATATTTTCACCTAAATAAGTACTTGAATATGCAAATTTAACTTTTTCCACATCGTTATTTGTGATGTATGTTGATAAATATGCTACAATTTCATCGTTATCAATAACTACATTAATAAAGCCTAAATCACTATTATTAATGTTATATTTGTTTTTCAATACACTATTTATTTTGGTAATAAGGTTATTATTGAAATAAACTCTTTTTTTGGTATTGACATCATAAACATAAGATTTAGTAATTTCGTTATTGTTAAATTTATAAGTAATTAAATAACTTATATAGTTTTTACTAACAAAACTTTCATATGTAGTTTTGGGAATTGTATGATAATTACTTTCAATCGTATCACAAGTTAATTTCATTGTTTCTTTTAGTTGCTCATCAACTTCATTATTGATACTTGGGTAATTAATTTTTGAATTATCTTTAATTATTAATTCTTTATTTTCAACGTTGATTTCTTTTTTTGGTTCAATATTATTTTTACATGAAAAGATAAAAAATGTAAAAATTAATAATATTAATATTCTTTTTTTCATATTTGTATTGTTTGTTATATTTTAATTTTTAAACAAAGAAAAAAATGTTAAACCGAAATTTAACATTTTTTTCAAAAGTTATAAAGTTATTTTGTCATTTTTACAATTGATATTGCATCGGAAATAGTTTTTTCGTATGCTTCCATACCATATTTATCTACTTCAGCTTTGTTCTTTTCGCCATGGGTTAAGCAACCAGCACCACCGATACAACCACCAAGGCAAGCCATACCTTCAATGAAGTTGCCATCTAATAAGTTTTTGTTTTTCTTTAATAGAGCAATCTTACATTGTTCGATACCATCGCAAGTAACAGCTTTTAGGTCAAAATCAGTAATATTGTTTTCTTTAAGTGCTTCTTTTACAGCATCAGATAATCCACCTGATCTTGCAAAAATTCTTCCATAGTATGAAGCATTATCAAGAATATCTTCTTCAAAAGTAGTGATATCAAATTCTCTACTATCGAATAATGCTTGTAATTCTTCAAATGTTAATACATTATCAACGTATTTCTTTACTTCTTCTTGTTGTATTTCTTTTTTCTTGGCTGTGCAAGGACCAATGAAAATTACTTTACAAGTTGGATCATTTTCTTTTAAATATTTGGCAATTGTTGCCATTGGAGATAAATTATGAGAAATGTGTTGTACTAAATTAGGAAATTCGTTTTTAATGTATGTAACGAATGCAGGACAACAACTACTAGTTAAGAATCCTTTTTCTACTAGTTCAAGTGATTCAGCGTGTGCTACCATATCAGCACCTAGTGCAGCTTCTACTACGGTGTAAAAGCCTAATTTCTTTAGTGCGGTGATAACTTGGCCAAGTTTAGCGTAGTTAAATTGACTTGATATTGATGGAGCAACTACGGCATATACTTTGTATTTTTCGTTATTGTTGCTTTTCTTCAAAATATCAATTGCATCAACAATCATTGATTTATCAGAAATTGCACCAAATGGGCATTGATATACACAAGCACCACAGGCAATACATTTATCATCGTTGATTTTTGCTTCTTTGTTTTCACCCATTGAAATAGCTTTAACTTTACAAGCAACTTCACAAGGGCGTTTATAATTGTGAATGGCACTATAAGGGCATACTTTTGCGCAAGCGCCACATTCAACACATTTTGTTTTATCAATATGTGCTACGTGATTATCATCAAAAGAAATGGCACCACGTTTACATGCGTCTTCACAGCGGTGAGCAAGACAGCCACGACATGCGTTAGTTACTTCATAACCACCCATTGGGCATTCATCACACGCTATATCGATTACTTCGATAACGTTTTTGTTGTTACGATCGCCACCCATTGCAACTTTTACTCTTTCAGCAATAATTGCACGTTCTTTGTATACGCAACAACGCATAGTTGGAACCTTACCAACAATAATCTTTTTAGGAATATCTAAAATATTTTCGGTAAGGGTATTATCCCAAGATTCTTTTGCTACTTCTTTTAGCACTTGATATTTTATATATTGAACTTTTGTATCAAATTTTTTCATTATATCACCTTTAGAAATAACTAACCTTAATTCGTTTTCCCATTAATTTTAGATACTTGGTTAGTTCTTCAACTAAATTCATTTTAATATTGAAATTAATTGGTAAATCAGGATTTTGGTGAGCAGGGTTTATTGCACGACCAACATAGAAATTAATATCAGTAGCCTCTTCAAATAATAATCTACTAATTAAAGAAGCACCGTCTTTTTTGAAACACCAATCATCATATAGTTTGTTTTCACCAACATAATCTTTGGCATATTCTACTACTTTGTTTATTGTTATTACGCCTTCAGTTACTAAATCAACGCCTTCGATTTCGGCAGTTGGTGGAACATCAGAGTTTTCAAAGTTCAATGAAGCTCTTATTGGTTTTCCTAGATATTTTGCGGCAATAGATGATGTTGTACCACCACAAACAATATGTTTACCTTCTTTGGCAAAGAATAGTGCCATCATACGGTCATTATCATTACGATCTGATGGAGGACCAAATAAAATATTTACTGGTTCACGTTTCCTAATCTTTATGATGCAAGCAGTCGCATCATCACCAGGTTTTCCACCATACAATCGATTACATTCATCAATCAACATTGTTGACATTGTTTTGGCAGTATAACCACCACAATTGATAACTCTTATATAATTGGCAATATCAGATAATTTCCAACCAAAGTTATAGGCAATTCCTATACCTGCATGAGGACATCCATCACTCATTGATGCAAGTACATCACCTTCTTGTAGTCTTAATTGGGTTTTATAAATTTTCTTACCACCCATTATTAATTCTGTTTTAGGATAATTGTAGACTTCATCATTTCTAATTAGGATGATTTGCGGATTGTCATATTGGATTAATTCGGCTTCTTCATTATTCTTTATGTGAATTATTGAGAAAGTTGAATAAGCAACCCCACGTACTGAACAAATTGGTAAAGTAGCAGCAATCGTATCTACACAAGATTCTAGTGATAATCCTGCTGAAATCATTGTAGAAATGATTTTAGAAGTTAATGTAGATAAGATACTCGCTTTTACGCCACTTCCTAAACCATCTGCAAGTACGATAATTGTTGATCCATCTTCTTGTTCAATAATATCAATGTGGTCACCACATAACTCTTCACCATAGTGGTTAATGCTTTTGTAACCAATATCTGCACATAAATTATTCATCGCTAATAGACTCCTTTAATTTAGTTAAAGCAATCTTAGTTTCCGCCGCCGTTTCACCTAATAATGAAGCAATTTCTTGAACAATACGCATTTGTTTATCAACAACTTTATCCGCAATTTCTACCGTTTGTTTACTGATTGTCTCTTTCTTTTCTTTTTCAAGAGCTGCTTCAGTAACATCACGCATAATGCAAATCATCATATGATAGTTAGTATCATAAATTATGCTTTGTTCTACGTATTTATCATATTCGGCTAAATATACTTTTTCATTACGAATATTACGCTTAGTTTCTAAAACTTTAGTAAAAGGTACTGGATCTAATATTCTTACAACTTGGTCACCTAAAATATCTGAATCATTTCTAATATTCATAATCTTTTTAGCTGCACCATTGATTTGTTGTACTTCTAGTTTTTCATTTACTACAATTAATCCATTAGGGGTATTACTAACGATGCAATCGGAAAAGCTTTCTGCTTTTTCTTTTAAATATGGAAGGCACATTGAAATTTGCGCTTTTCCTTGATATATTGCGACCGCTTTCTCACGACATGTATTGTATCCACAAGAACCACAGTTTAGTTCATCACTTGGTTTTGTTTTATTCATTTGTTTTAGGATTTGGGTTATTTCTTCTTCGCTTGGTTTGTTATTATCTATTTTAATAGGAGAAAAATTTTTATAATAGTACATCTTATCAAGTTGTTCTACATCAAAATCTTTAGCACTAGCGTAGTGGGTTACTAATAGATAGTCTTTGATATGTGAACAATGATGTTTTTCGATAATAGGACCAGCTATACAACTTCCAACACAAGCTGACATTTCAATAAAACATTTTGAAATTTTACCGCTTTCAATATCCTTTAATGCCGCAATACAGTTTTCAACCCCATCTATGGCCATGTATGTGTAACCTTTTGCATCACATTCCATAGTTTTTAAGATACCACCTGTAGTAGGGAATAATCTAGTTTTACCTTTTGCGATTTCTTCACTATCTTGAGTTTGTTCAATTACAATTCCTTCTTCTTTTAACCAATTTGATAATTCTTCAAAGGTTAAAACACAGTCAACAATTCCTTCATAGCGATCTGCTTCATCTTTTTTAGCAACGCAAGGGCCAATGAATATTGTTTTTGCGCCAGGAATTCTTTTCTTAATATCGCTACAATGAGCTTGCATAGGGCTCATTACATTAGCTAAATATTGTAATTCATTAGGAAAGTATTTTTGAATTAATAAATTTACTGAGTGACAACATGAAGAAATCAATATTTCGTGATTACCTTCGTTTAATAAGCGATCATATTCATTTTTTACAAATGTAGCACCTATAGCGGTTTCTTCAACATCATAGAAGCCTAATTTTTTTAAAGCATTACGAATAGCTTCTATACCAATTCCGTTATAATTAGCTATAAATGATGGCGCAATACTAGCAACAACTGGTGCTTTTGACATTAGTAGTACTTTAGCTTTTTCTACACCATCAACAATTTCTTTGGCATTTTGAGGACAGATTACAAAACATTGTCCACAAAGAATGCATTCATTATCTATAATATGTGCCTGATTTGCCGAAAATCTAATTGATTTTACTGGGCAGTGTCTTATACATTTATAACAGTTTTTACAATTTGATTTCTTTAATGTTAGGTACTTAGACAATTTACTCACCTCAAATTAATTTAAATATGGAACTATTTTTTCATTCCAAAATTTTTCAATTTCATCAACAGTAACACCTGTGTAAACTTGATCATTAACAAAGATAGTAACACCGATACGGTTACATTTTCCCGCACAGAAACTTCCTGATAAAATAATCTTGTCCCACAAGTCTTCTGTTTCAATTTTTTTGTTTATGTATTCAACAATATCGGGAGCATGCTTTAAAAAGCATGAACTCCCAATACAAACTTTTACTTCTACCATTATTTTAATTTTTCAACAACATTCTTTTCGAAGAATTCGTTAACTTGGTCGGGTGTTAAAGAGAATAATTCATCATTTACTTTAACGCAAACACCATTTTGACATTTTCCCATGCAGAATGTTCCGCTTAATTCAACCTTATCATTTAAATTGTTTTTTGCAATTAAGTATTGTAGTTGTTCAACAACTTGTCTTGAACCTTTAATATGGCATGAGCTACCAATACAAACAGTAATTTTAATCATTTTCTATTCCTCCGTTTTTTATTCGTAATCTACAACATTAACCCAAGAAAGTAAGAACTCTCTTTCTTTTTCGTTACCCTTAACTGATTGAGAAGCAGCAACGATTGGCAACCATTTTTGAATGTCTTTTTTAGTAACATTTCCTTTTTTAGCATATAAATCAAGATACTTTTCCGCACCTGTAATGTCACCTGATAGCCAGAATAATAAGTAAGTTCTTGCGGCATCAGCACATGGATTACCTTGAGTAGCATGTGACCAGTCGATAATATATGGTTTATTATCTTCAGAGATTATGATATTTGAAGGGTTGAAGTCACCATGGCAAAGTGAATTACCCTTTGGCATACTTTCAAGTCTTGTATGCAAATCATATTTAGTTGTTGAAGCAATGTCAGCCATATTAATCTTACGATTCATCTTATCTTTTAATTTAGTTAATAAAGGGCAAGTATTTTTTTGAGTAGCTAATTGAATATCTACAAATTGTTCAAGATATTGATCTTTCTTTTCTGGATATTTTTCCATTAATTGAAGAAGAGTATATCCTTTGATATATTCAGTTATAATAGCCCATTTACCATCAATCATAGTAACTTCTTTGATTTTTGGTACATTAATAGGTAATTCTTCTACTCTAGCTTGATTTAATGCTTCATTTAAAATGTCGGCTTTTGAGTATTCTTTATTAAATACTTTTACACAATTGTTTTCATCACAATAAATTGTTTTTGCATTTCTAATAGCAATAATTTTTTCAAGATTCATATTCTTCTCCTCACTTTCTATTTATTAATCGTTCTGTTCTTTTTATATGCACGTTTAAAATCATTTTTATCTTCAGGAATATAACTTTCTAGATCTTGAACTGGAACAGGTTTTTCAACAAATTCTTTACCATAATAAGCATTTAAGTACATTTGTTTGATTTCACTCATTAATGGATAACGAGGGTTAGCACCTGTGCATTGGTCATCGAATGCTTGTTCTACCATTGCGTCAAGTCTATTTAAGAAGTCTTTTTCATCTGGAACATAATCTTTAATAGTAGGTTTAATACCAATCTTAACTTTTAATTCATCAATTGCTTTGATTAAATTGTTAACTTTTTCTTCGTCAGTATTTCCACCAAGACCTAAATAATCAGCAACTTCTGCATATCTTTGCATTGTGTGAGGGTGATCATATTGAGGGAATGTACCCATCTTAGTTGGAACTTCGGCAGAATTGAATCTAATTACTTCATCTAACATCAAGGCATTAGCAACACCGTGAGGTAAATGATGGAAGGCACCAAGTTTGTGAGCCATTGAGTGACATACACCTAAGAAGGCATTTGCGAAAGCCATACCAGCCATTGTTGCGGCATTAGCCATCTTTTCACGAGCAACAGGGTCATTAGCACCATTGTTGTAAGCTCTTGGTAAGTATTCGAATATCATCTTTAATGAACGTAAAGCTAAACCATCTGTATAGTCAGTAGCCATAATAGATGCATATGCTTCTAAGCAGTGTGATACAGCATCGATACCTGATGCAGAAGTTAATCCTTTAGGAGCTGTCATATGGAAGTCAGCATCAACGATTGCCATCTTAGGAAGTAATTCATAGTCAGCTAATGGATATTTAACACCAGTAGTTTCATCAGTGATTACCGCAAATGGTGTAACTTCTGAACCTGTACCTGCAGATGTAGGAACAGCGATAAAGTAAGCTTTTTCACCCATCTTAGGGAAAGTATAAATACGTTTACGAATATCCATGAAACGCATTGCCATATCTAAGAAGTCTACTTCTGGATGTTCATATAATACCCACATAATCTTGGCAGCGTCCATTGCAGAACCACCACCTAATGCGATAATGCAGTCAGGTTGGAATGATTTCATTTGTTCAGCACCACGTTTAGCACATGCTAATGTTGGGTCTGGTTCAACATCAAAGAATACTGTGTATTCCATATTCATTTCTTTTAATTTTTCAATAATAGGGTTAGCATTTCCGTTTGTATATAAGAATTTATCTGTTACGATGAATGCACGTTTCTTATGCATAACATCTTTTAATTCTTGAAGTGCTACAGGTAAGCAGCCTTTTTTGATGTATACTTTTTCTGGAGCTCTAAACCAAAGCATATTTTCCCTTCTTTCTGCGATAGTTTTAATATTTATTAAGTGTTTTACACCTACGTTTTCAGATACACTATTTCCACCCCAAGAACCACAACCAAGTGTTAGAGATGGAGCAAGTTTAAAGTTGTAAATATCACCTATACCACCTTGAGATGAAGGTGTATTAACAAGAATACGGCAAGTTTTCATACGTTTTGCGAATTCTTCTAATTTAGCTTGTTCAGTAATAGGGTTTAGATAAATTGAAGAAGTATGTCCATAACCACCATCAGCAATTAAATGTTCTGCTTTTGCAAATGCATCTTCGATATCTTTAGCACGATACATTGCTAGAACTGGTGATAATTTTTCATGAGCAAATTCTTCTGATAATTCAACTGATTCAACTTCACCAATTAAAATTTTTGTACCTTCTGGAACAGTTACACCAGCAAGTTCAGCAATTTTAGCAGCTTTTTGACCAACAATCTTAGCATTAAGTGAACCATTGATGATGATAGTCTTTCTAACTTTGTTAAGTTCTTCTTCATTTAAGAAGTAGCAACCACGTTTCATGAATTCACATTTTGCAGTTTCATAAACACCATCTAATACGATAACTGATTGTTCAGATGCACAAATCATACCATTATCAAATGTCTTAGAATGAATGATTGAGTTAACAGCTAAAACGATATCAGCAGAATCATCAATAATTGCAGGAGTGTTACCAGCACCTACACCAATTGCAGGTTTACCAGAAGAGTAAGCAGCTTTAACCATACCAGGGCCACCTGTTGCAAGGATAACGTCTGCTTCTTTCATAACTGCATTAGTTAATTCCAAACTAGGTACATCTATCCAACCGATAATGTCTTCAGGAGCACCAGCTTTTACAGCAGCTTCAAGAACTACTTTTGCGGCAGCAATAGTAGAGTTCTTTGCTCTTGGGTGTGGACTAATGATGATACCATTTCTTGTCTTTAAAGCAAGTAATGTTTTGAAGATAGCTGTTGATGTTGGGTTAGTTGTAGGAACAACTGCAGCAACGATACCCATAGGTTCTGCAACTTTCTTTAAACCATAAGCTTTATCTTCTTCAATTACACCGCAAGTTTTTACATTACGATATTTGTTATAAATGTATTCTGAAGCGTAGTGGTTTTTAATTACTTTATCTTCAACAACACCCATACCAGTTTCTTCAACTGCCATTTTTGCAAGTTCAATACGTGCCTTGTTAGCTGCAAGTGCGGCATTTAAGAAAATCTTATCTACTTGTTCTTCTGTATATGTAGCATATACTTTTTGAGCTTTTTTAATTTTTTCTAATCTAGCTGATAATTTTTCTAAACTATCAACAATTTCATAATTTTTTTCCATGTAAATTACACTCCTTTTCAATTATTATTTATTTCGACAGCTAATGTTATTAGTAGTGATACAATATCAACATTTCTTATTTTTACATCATTTGGTATATTTAATTTTTGATCTGTAAAATTAAGAATTCCCTTGACACCACAATTTATTATTTCATCACATACACTCTGAGCACTATCATGAGGTACACAAATTATTGCCATTTTAACATCATTCGTTAAACAGAAGGATGACATTTCATCAATCGATAAAATCTTTTTATCGTTGATTGTCCTTCCAATCTTTTCAGGGCTATTATCAAATATGCCTACTATTTTAAACGAATTTTCGTTAAAACCATGATATTTTGCAAGTGCACTTCCTATTTTACCGGCTCCAATTATCACAACATTGATAAGTTTATCATCAAAGATTAACTTGTTCAAATCAGATTTTAGATTACTAACTTGATATCCAACTTTAGGTTTACCCTTTCCGGATATTAGATTTAAATCTTTTCTAACCTGAACTTCACCTAACCCTAATTGTTGGGCAATTGTTGTTGATGATATTAGACCATCTTCATCTATTTTATTCAAATAGTTCAAATAAATAGGGATACGTTCTATAACAGACTTAGGAATTGTTTTATAAATCATATCTTTAACTACCTTTCGCTAACATTATACTACATTTTTCAAATATTTGCAAATATCAAAAAAGTATATCGATATATCAATATCGATATACTTTTACTTTTTAGAGTAAAATTAATTAATATTACGCTTACTTTCACAAAGCTTTGTAATGAATTCTTGATCCAACTTACTAAGTTTATAATTAGAACGATAAATTAACAAATCTTTATATTCCTTAGTATTATCTATACATTCTTTTTGAACTAATCCATAACGGTCTAATAACCTTTTTGATACTGGCGAAACCCACATAAAGGTTTCTTCATTGTTTGCAAGTAGTTCAAATTGGCTAGCTCTTTCAAAAACAAAAATTCTTCTACTTACTTCTTCTGATAATTCTGTTTTTACCAATTCATTGGTTGAAAGCGATGGAACATACGGATCACCATGAGCAATTTCAATAAAATCTTTTAAATCAGAATAATGGATTTCTTTGTTTTCCGCAAGCGCACTATTTTTATTAAAGATTAAAACATATTTAAATTGATTAATCAGTTCACATTTTAATTCTTTCTTTTCAATGATATCTTTAAAATAGCGGTCATGATTAATATAATAACGCAAAATACCTAAATTGTATTCTTCATTTATTACATTGTTTATAACCCGATAAGCGTTAGTTTCTTTATAATATACTTCAGCGTTATCAATATTATTTAGACATTTTGAAAATTCAACAAAGGCATCAGAAATGTAACTTGCTCTTGGAACGGATATTGAAAAAACATTTTTCTTTTTTTGATATTTAAATATCTTTTCCATATCATCAATTTGTCTTAAGATTCTTTTCGCATAGTGGATTAATTGTTCACCTTCAGGTGTAACAATCATCCCTTTAGAATTACGCTCAAAAATAGTGATGTTAAGGTCGCTTTCTAGTTCCTTGATGGCTCTTGAAACATTAGGTTGAGCAACATATAATTTTTCAGCTGCTTTACTGATAGAACCGGTTTCTGCCACCATTATTGCATATTTTAAGTGTAAAAAATTCATATTTCCTCCTACATCACTTTATTTAGATGAACATTACCATCTAAGTCTTTCCATGTTATACAATTATCTTCAATAATCATATAACCGTGATAACCATCTTCTTTAGGAATTGATACTGAACCACAATTCATATAAACGATATCATTTATTTCTTCAAAGCATTGAACATGAGTGTGACCACATAATAAGATATCACCTTTATTTAGGGGTGGTAAATTATTTTTATTGTAGAGATGTCCATGAGTAACAAAAATAGTCTTTTTACCTATGGCAAGTAGTAAATAATCTGCTAATATCGGAAATTTCAAAACCATTTGGTCAACTTCACTATCACAGTTACCACGTACACTAACGATTGGTGTTGTTACCTCATTTAACATTTTGATTACTTCTTTAGGATTATAATCTTTAGGTAAGTCGTTTCTTGGGCCATGATATAAAATATCACCTACTAAAATAATACGATCGGGCATTTCTTTATTTATACGTTCTAGGAGTTTTGTACAATAAAATGCCGAACCATGAATGTCTGATGCAATAAATATTTTCATAATAATCACCTACTTTTCACATTATAACATATTTTAGTTTTTTTTAAAATATATTTGTTTTGTAAATCAATAAAAAAACTGACCTAAGAAGGTCAGTCAGGTTATTTTCGAACAATAAAGAAATTTGTTGCGGCACGAGTAGCAAATAAAAAGTCTTTTGCGCCATATTGTTTTAGTGTATAAGCAAATCCAGGATTTGCTTCATTACCTATCAAAGCATTTACAACCGTATTACCAATTAAAAGATTTAAATCTTCAGCTGAACCAATTTTGAAAACAAAATCTAAAGTATTAAAGAAATCAGCTGTATCAGATGATTTTAAATTGTTAATGGTAATATCTTTATGTAATACACTATATGAAAAAGCCGTTTCACCTTTTTGGATTGTTACGGTTGAAGAAATATATAATTTCTTTGGTGCATATTTTTTCAAGAAGTTAAAGGGAAACTTTTTAGCATTATCAAATAATGGCGTTAAATCTAATTCTAATATTATATTTAGATCAGCACTTCCATTATCTTGTACTTGGTAAATTTCTAATTCAAGTATTTTAATAGCAACTTCTTTTCCAGCAACGCTAATTTTCCCCCCTGTTTGTTGGTGTAAAATGATTTGGGCGAGGGCTCCAAGTTGTTGTGATGAAATCATCATAAACTTATTCAATGTTAAATCACTCTTAGTAAGATTTACAGTATAACCATTATAACCAGTTCCTTCTTCATAGGTTACAAAATCAACAATTGATTTATCAATTTCGGTTTTAGCATCACTATAATCACTATCTTTAATTGGGAACATACATAATTCTTTTTGATTAACATCTTTACTAAGAGTCTTAAACTGACTCACCGTGTTAAATAAATCAATGTTATAAGTTTTACGAACATAAACATAGCCAACAACGATGGCAATAGCGATTAGTCCAACTAAAGCTACTAAATTAATAATTAATCTTCTTAATAATCTCATAAATACTCCACTTTCTCTAGGTGCACTAGGATTTCTCATTTGCTTTCATCATTTTTCTTATTATTGACATTTTTTATCTAAATATACTAAATTATATATTTTTAATTAGATAAGAAACGACTTCCTTAATAAGGAAGTCATTTAATCTTCAACCTATCATAGACATTATACTACATTGTCTTATCTAAATCAAGCAAATATAATTTTTATCTATAGTTCATTATTAATTTCAGCATTACAAATAGCAATTTCTAAATTGCCATTTTTTACTCTAAGTTCATCAATAAAATCTTTTTCAGATATATCTTTTTTTAAACAACATCATACTTTATTTTAATTAAACTTCCTAAATTAGTAGTTTTAATACTTTAAATTTTATGATAATTTGTGTATTTGTTTATAGGCTGTGCCATATTTAGAAAAAGGTACTTTAAGTTCCATCAATACTAAATTATTGGGTAATAATTTAATATCACTAATTGATGGTAACAAACTAACATTTTCGGTACGATACTTTATGTTAGTATCAAAAGTGATTCTAATTTGGTTATCATCTTTAAAGTAATATGCTTCTCTTTCATATGATAAAAACATCTTAGGTGGTAATCCGCCATAAAAGTCATTAAAGTATTTAATTTCTTTATCAATTTGGGTTTCAGCACACTCAAAAAAGCTATTATTTAAAACATATTTATAAGCAATTTTTTCCCTTCTTTTATAGACAATATGATCATATTTTTTCTTTAGTTCAACATACACACTACTATCTAAAGTAGGTTTATTATATGAACGAATTCTTAACTTTTCTTTATAAATTGGCCTTTCAATTGATTTTCTAATTAGTTCAAAATTATCAGTATCATAATAAACATTATAAATTGTGCTCTTATAAAACACATCTTTTTCAACTTTATCACTTAAATAATCCATTAGGTTAATATACTGATTTATGGTAATTAGATATTTTATTTCATGCCTTTTAAAACTTTTTTCCATACTTATCACCTTTTCTAAACAAATTATAACATCTAAAACTTAAATGTACTTTAAATTAAAAAAAGCCAGTATAACTGACTTTTGAAATTAGACTAAGAACCAGAGTATTACCCCTATCACAAATGATAAAACATTAGCTAATATGGCATAAGAAATAATCCATTTCTTAGTTCCATCTTTTCCTCTTTTACATAATAATCGATAAACAACTGCTTCAACAACCACAATTAATAATTCAATAAGAATATAGTTATAGATATAAAATACTGATTTACCATTAAAATAAGCGGTAAGATTTAAAGCAATGTTTAATCCTATTTGTGTAACGGCATTAGATATAGCAATTATAACAAATGATTTTTTATCAAACTTAAACAACAATGCTAACAACAATTCAATTCCCAAAGTAATAATTAATCGCAACGCAAATGTTAATATTTCTTTTCCACACTTATATGACTTTTCTAATACAATCTTCTTCTCTAATGTAATTGAAGTATTTTTATAATCATTCATATCATATTTAAAATAAGAATGAAAGGCATAAGTTTTAGTTTCTTCAGTAAGATAATATTCATTACTTACTTTATCATAGATAATTAAAATGAATTCAGTTGGCCACATGTAACCACTTTTGATTAATAGATTAGTACTATTTGAATAAAATGATGAAATATCCCACAAATACCATCCTTCTGGTAAAGTGACATTATTATATACAATAGTTAAATCTTCCACATCTCCAAAACTTGTCTCACCATAATGTCTGTCACTCGTATCACCTGGAATAAATGAATGATGTGGTCCCATATATTCTTTATATTTAGTTGCATATGCGACGATATAATCAGATTTAGGAAGATTACAAATCTCTATTTGCATATCAGGTTTAGGCCCCGTGTCTGCATGTACTACCACACTTGTTGACATAAAAAGCGTAAAGATAGCCATAAATATACTTAAAGAAACAATTACTTTTTTCATACCTTTTCTCCTTATTTCATTTACTAGTATTATATCATTATATTCACATTTATTCAACTATTTATTCTAAATAATAGAAAAATCAACCATAAGTAGATTAATATCATGCAATAGATATTACTAAAGTAGTAATATCTAATTAAATTAAATAGAAAATAGTAGAAGATAATTCTGCTATCAATTTGCTAAATAATATGATTATATTTATTTTTTAACCGTTTATCAAGATATCTTCGATACACCACAAAGTATAAGTTTCTAATTTAATATATTTTTAATAATTAATTATCTTTATTATTATTACTTATAAATTCATAAATTTTTTTGGTAAGTGTTTTTGCTTCTTTAGATAATTTATCGTAATCATTCATCACATTTATGGCATCTTTACAAAACTCCAACTTGTTTTTTATTGTCCCACTTTCTGCAGCATATTTTTTTATTTTACCTTCAGGAAATAATTCATCAATAAATTTTCCTAATTTTTTATTTGAAAATTGCTTTTTATTATTTAAAACTTCACAAATTTTTTCTTTTTCATCTTCGTTTTGATTTATTAATATTTGTTTTAAAGTTTCAAATGTAATTAAGTTTTCAATTTCTATTACAGAGAGTTCATAAAAATTATTGCCCAATAAACCTTTGTATTTTTCTTTTCTATTTGCCTTTTTCGTTCTAGGTTTCGTATTATCATTATCTGCAATTAAAAATATTTTATTGTTAATATACTTTGCGTTAATACTATTAGGATCAGTTATTTTTTCATCAAAATTAAAATGAACAACATTTCCGCCACCATATTCAATAAAAGTATAATCTATATTTTCACGGTAGACTTTTTTATCTGGATTTTTTTTGTAATATAATTCCAAATAATGTTTTAAATATAATCTATCTGTTATTCCTTCCACCCAAATACTACAATTTGATAAAAATACGCTGGAATTTCTTACACCGAGTTCATTTAATAATGAGACATCACCATTATTACATTGTTCAACCAAAAAAGTTTTTTTCGCACTGTCATCTTTGTCACTAACCTTTTTAAATTTAAAAATTGACATTTTTATATTTGTATCTGCAGAAGTATCAAGAACAATATTTGAATGTGTCGTAATGAAATATTGGTGATTTTTAAATACATCCGAATTTATTGCTTCTATGAATTTTCGCAAAATACCAGGATGTAAGTACATTTCTGGTTCTTCAATAAAGAATAACTTACCAGTTTCATCTTTATACTTATAAAGTGAATATAATATTACTATTAACTGTTGTGTACCATCGCCCCAGTCATATATAGCTTTTTCATCACTTCCAATTTTAACATACAACACTTTTTCCTCTTCATCAGGAATTAATTGAACTTTATCATAACTTGAAAAGAAGTTTTCTTGTAGAAATTTTTGAAATTCTTCAATTACCTTGCGTTTTTCTTCTTTTCCTAACAACATAGATTTTATTTCATTATATAATTTACCACCAGTTAATATATTTTCGCCAATTTTTTTATTATCATTGAAGTATTCATGTACTATAATATCATTGTATATATCAAATGATTCTAATCCGTCTGATTGTAAATTTAATAGACTAATATAGTGATTAATAGCATCTTTGTTTTGTATTGAATCAGCAGACCTTAAAAATGTATCTAATTTATTATTAATGATTGTTTTGTAATCTTTTGTTCCTCTTATAATCGGAAAATAAAACTTTTTATTCAACGTATTATCTTCACAAATTCTTGTCAATGTTAGAAAGAACTGATCTTTAATATATACATATGATTTTGGGTCACTATTGATTTTGCCGCATATTTTGTTAAATTTTTCAATATTAGACAATGACTCTGCATAGTTTGTATCATATACAGCATTGATACATTTTTTTGAACTTATAATTTTATCTATTTCATTTATAAATTGCTTAAAGTTTTCATCACTCAAGGAATGAAAATTAGTTTTGAACAAGTATCTTAAAAATCTACTTTTACCTGAATTGTTTTCTCCAATAAAAACATTCATTTTAGATAATTCTCAAAAGAAATAGTTATGGTTCATTAAAATATAATCTTGATTTATTCGTGTAAGGATGTTTGAACCAGCATTATGGTCAATCATAAAAATTAACTTCATCATAATATTCACCTCTTTTAAATAATTTTATAGTTTAATAAGTATTTTTAATTTATTAATAATTTAATCTATGTCTCATTTGCTATTGCTAAAATGTAATCATAGTGCATTTGTATTAAAAAATAACTTAACTTGTGACTGCTTCATTCCATTTATACTTGTTTTATCATTTATGTACATAATTACAAATTCTTTGTTTGTATAAATGCAGCATTTTTTAATATAATTAACAATTTATTTTTGGTTAAAAAAAGTTCCCTATATAATAGGGAGTCTCTACCTGTATAATTACATTTCTTAAGAGTGTTCCCCCACTACAAGCTTAATAAATATTTACCTATATTTATATTTTACCATAATATGACAATTATTGCAAGGATTTAATAAATTTTTGCATTGTTAGCTTTTAGTATCCAATATGCATAGTTACATTTGACCAAAATTATAATTTATGCATTATCAATAAAGTTGACAGAAAAAATTATTAAAAGGCCAGTCCAAAAACTAGCCTCTTTTATAACAAAATTTTTTATTTTTTATTAATAAGAACTCAACAATAATAAGCACTAATTATTAGTATTTTCTATTTCTAGTTTATATGCTTTTCTCTTTAATTTAGATAAAAATGTATCTAACTCATATAAAGCTTCTATATATAATTTAGCAACATTTAATATGTCATTAATGCTGAATGATATATATTTAGAATATTTATATCCGTCTATTTTTTTTGAATAAGAGTACAAATAATACTTATGTTTTTTATTCTTACCACTATGCAAGCCACTATAATCAATATAAAGATATTGATCAAATTGCACAATTGGCATAATTGGATTATTTTTAGTTCTTATATCTACACAAATAAAATCGCCATCAAACCCAAAATCATCATGCTTAGTTGTGTTCATCGGATGAGCGACAACATACGATCTAATTGCTACAAAATATTTTTTTGCTCGTGCAAGTTGAACGCTTTTTGAATAAACGAATTTTTCTGCTACTTTTTCTTTAAACTTTTCAAAAATTTTGGAGTATGAATCTTTTATCCAATCAACTAAAACAATTACAAAAACAATGTCACATGGCTCTAATTCATTCTTTGACAATACTTCGTTAATATCTTCTATAGAAAAACGTATTTTTTGTAAATAGTCACAAATAAGGTCATAATCAATTAAATTTTTATAAATCCATTTTTTATATATACCCTGTTTGTTATACCTTCTTAAATTATTAATATTATTTAATTTATCGTACATATTTCAGCCTTTTTAATAACAAATATTTTATGTTTTTTATTGTATTTATTTATGAACTATAATTTTTTTTGTAGTAATCAAATATTCAATCAATATACTCAATATTATTTTAATTCTATATAATCACGAATATCTGTTTCTATATCTCTAAATGCCTCTTCTATAGTTCCATAAAAAGAGGCAAGTCCACTTCCCCATGATGGTTCCCACCATCCATATTCGTGTAGATATCGGCGTTCTTCTTCATCAGCTATACAAAGTCGTTCTTCTCCAATTGAATAACTACCTGCAATATTTTTATAGATATAAATAATTTTTGTTTTGTCTTTTGAGTAAAATAACCTCTCTTTTCCATCCAAATTAACTCTATTAAAAAGTAAGTCAATGATTTCTTGATCTGGTTTAGGTGGCAAAACAAAAGATATGTAGTGACCTTGTTTAAAACGAATATGTGAAAGTAGTTCCTCTCTTGATCCAGTTAAATAATCGCTATCCATTATTCGATAATATGATTTCTTTAATTCCAAGAATAGAAAATGCTTAAATTTGTAAATACGAATATCATCTTTATTTCTTATTTCTTTTCCATCTTTGTAAAGAATTCCGCTATCTAAACAAAAATTATGTTTTGTTTTAATACCTTTTAAATAAGTTTTATAATTTGAATTTAGAAAGTATTGTAATATTGTAAGTATTATCATAAAGACTGGAAAGATAAATATATACAACAGCTCGTAAATACGATATACGAATGCTGGTACAATAAAAAGTAAAGAAATTATAAACGAAATAATTACTATGTTCATCAATCGTATTGCACCATATATTGCGATTGCTTTTGTATCTTTATATCCTATCATTTCTATTTTCATAATTATCACCTTTTAGATATAAAATTAATTTGTTTAATATTTATTTAATAAAGTTACTTGAAAATTTTTTTGTAGCAACCTGGTTCTTCAAATTTTATCAATCCTTTATCTCTTAATTGTTGAAGAATTTGCCTAATTTTTGCCTTTATATTATTATTTTGAGGATGAAGTTGCTGTAATTTTTCTTCATATTTATAGATATCTTGAAGATTAAATTTTTCCTGAAGCTTATTATCGATTATTTCATAAATATCTTTTTGCCACGATTGTAAAGAAATTGACGTATTTTTAACTTGAGATTCAATTCGATCATCTCCATCTTCATCAACTAAAATCCTATATTCTTTATCCTTATAAAATTCAATTTGATTTTTAATAAAATCAACAGAATCCTTATTCATTTCACCAGACAATTCATCATCAATTAAACACTGTAAATCATCTTCAATATAAAACATAGTGTCCATATCATCAACTAAAACACCATATTCATAGTTTTTGACTAGTCCATTAAAAGTCAAGTTGGCAGAAGTTATAACTGCCTTTGTAGAATCAAAAGAATATATTTTAGCATGTAAATGTTGATGATTGTAAACTTTTATATTGTTTGCTAATAGCAACTCAATTGCCTCTACATCAGATGCCCTTCTAACAAAACTCGCAATGTTTGATGAAGTAATTACGGTTATATTTGTATTGTCTTTCTTGTTATGAAGAATTTTTTTAATTATATCTTTTTTGATGAATGGCGAACATAATATTACTTTGTCATTCGTTTCATTCAATAAATTCATGAAAATTGGTTCTATTGGATTTTTTAGTAATTGCAACATTTATAATCGCATAATATAAGCAAAAAATTATTGTTTATATTTTTGTTCCTTTCTTCATATTTAATATTGTCGTATTTTATAGTAGTAAACTTGCAACTAATTATGTCCTTTATATTTCGAAATAAGCAACAATTCATGATGCTATCACTATTGTGGTGACAATAACACATTAGATTCGCAACAAGTGTTTTTTAATTAAGCTCCTTTAGCACTGTACATTCTAAGATTGCTCCCAGAGATGACAATACATATCAATTAAATCTACTTCTACTTGTTATCTTGATTTATTTTAGTTTTACTTTAATACATCTTCAATAGCCGAAATAATTCTATTTTTCTCATTACTCTCATTTGTTTTTAATCTCAAAATTGGAATTCCTACTTTTTCAAGAATAGAATTTTTCTTTATATCTCTCTCCATTTGTTTATCTTTTTGCTCATGAAAAAATACACCATCTACCTCAATTGCTAGAATAGGTTTCCTACTCATTTTGTTAAATATCATAAAATCAACATGTGAGTTTGGATTAACATAAAATTTAAATTCATCAGCAGTTAAAACATTATTACCATTTTTTATAAAATCTCTTAATGATACATGCATAGCAAAATCTAAATTTTTATATTTATTATTATTTAAAATTTGTTTTAACAATTGTTTTGTTATATTCTCCGTATCAAAATCCTTAGATGGATGCTTTTGCCTAAACTTGTTTAATTGTTTTTCATAATCCTTGTATAAAATATCATAAATAGATTTGACATTGCCTTCTTCGATTATACCAAAGTCTTGATTATAAGAAATATAATTAATCAAATCAGAAAGAACTCCAACTTTTGAATTAGCCACTTTTTCTGATGTTATTAAAATAAATTTATCTATTGCCCGTGATACAGCTACATTTATTAAATTATCGTTTTCTACAAAATCGTTTGCATCGTTTATAACAGTTGAAAAAATAATTGTTTTTTTCTCTCTACCTTGAAATTTATGAATTGTATTTGAATCTACCTTATCTCCAAATTTATCTTGGATTAACTTGGCTTGAAATCTATATGGAGTAATTATACCTACATCTTCCATATTTTCAGATTGCAACAACTTTTCTATTTCATCGATTTCTCTTTGATTGTACAATCCTGTACCAGCAGGATTTTTTCTAGCATGATTACCCGTTACTGTTTTAATAACTCTCATACTAATTACATTATTCTTTGGCTTTGTGTAAACTATTAATTCGTTATTGTAAAACTCTTTGTTGCAAAAATTTATTATTTCTGGTGCACATCTATAATGTTCTCTTAACATTTGTTTAGGAACATTTTCACCATATAATGATAGCAAACTGCTCATTATGCTATTGCCATAATAGCTGTAAGCTTTTGGAATATTAAATGTTTGCAAAAGAATTTTGTTTCTTTCTTTAAATGTTGAACTGTCAATTTGAGGAAGTTGCTTTATATCACCAACAACAATCAAGTTTTTAGCAACTCTCATAGATAATATAGCACTAGCCATGTTAACTTGTGATGATTCATCAATTATTAAATAGTCAAACAAATAATTTTTTTGAGAACATTTTGCTAGAGCATATGTTGAACTTAATATAACAGGATATTCTTTAGTAAAATCAGAAAAGATTCTCTTGTAATTGTCTCTATTATAATTATTTCGACGTTTAGTTGAATACATTTCAGCAAGTTTATTTTTAAAATAGCTATTGGATAATTTTTGAAATTCAATTAACTTTTCATCGAGTGATTGATCTTTCATATATTTTTCGATTTCTTTAATTTTATTGAGTATTTGAGATCTCTTTGCCAAATAATAGAAATATTGTAATACTACTATTACATTTTTGTCAGTTTGTTTAAAAAATTTATTACTTATTTTAAGTCTTCTTCGCATAATAAATTTATCAAAAAAACCGATTTTTTCTTTTTCTTTAAGTTTAACTATAGTATCTTGAATATAATTTGGTGAAACATTTGCGAACTTAAATTCAAATTCCGTAAAATTTATCGTCATATTATCAGCCAAAAAGTGTTTATATTCTAGATTAAGTGCATCGTACGACGCTAAAAGTTCTTTCTTCTTATTTTCTTTTTCAAAATACAGTGGCAGTTTGAGACTTAGGTCATTAAGCCTATTCACGTCAACCTTTACACTTTTTAACTCTGGTATAGTTGGTTCATATTCATCAAAAAAGCTGTCAACATTCTCCGCATTACCTAGTGGTGCACAAATAAAAGAATATCCATATTTCTTTAATTTCTCAAACACATTATCTGTTGCAGAATTGTTGTTTGATACTACTGCTACAGATTTTTCTCTAATAACAGCATTACTGATAATATTTAAAATCGTTTGAGTTTTTCCTGTTCCTGGTGGTCCTTCAATAATGGATATTCGATTAGCAAAAGCCATTTTTAATGCATCTGATTGACTTTTGTTCAAACCAAATGGATAAATAATTGGCGGTTCTAAATTTTCTCTGCTTTGTTCTAAAATGCCATTTAAATATAATGCCAAAACACTATTCTCATTAATGTAGCTAATATCATCAAATTGTGATAACACAAATGTATCTGCCTCTGTTACAGCCATTTCTTGAACAACTCTTCTATAATATGCCATAACACTTGATACTTTTTTATTATTTTTGTATGCATCTTTAACAATTTTTATTTCTTTTGGAAAAGCAATGCAAGTATAACCATTATTGTAAAAAATTTTATAGATTTCATTGTTGAAAAACAAAAGTTTTTTAACACCATAGCAAGGCGAATCTCTATAATAGAGTTCGACAAATTCTACTTCTTTTGGATCATCAAAAACTCTCATTTTTAAAAATGAAATATGATAATATTTATCAGAACCTATAAACCTTACACACCACGCATTTATATCTCTAGTTAACCAAATTACTCTTTTGGTAATATCTTGCCATTCTTGATTATTAGCCGAGTAATGATATATTAAAAATTCTGACTCATTCATTTTGTAACCTTCTAACATTTCACATAATCATTAAAAGATTATTCGTTAATTTGCCCTTTCTTATAAAACTTTAGTTTTCTACTTAATGATGCGCTAATATCCATTATATCTTTTTCTTCTAAGCAAATTAATGTAATTTTTAAATCTTTATAAATTTTCATCTTATAATTTTTAGATTTTGTATATTCGATATTTTTTTCATTATAACCCCAATATTCAATATAAATATCATCTGTATCATCGCCATATCCCGGTAAGCAAAAATCTGGATGCAAGTCATGTCTTTGATCTGCATCAATTGGAAGTATTTTTTCATATGCATGTGGAATATTATGATCGAATAGCCAATTATCAATAATCATTTCTGATTTTGATTTAACTATATGACCATCAGTACAAGTAAATTTACCTTCATATGAATCATCCAATATAGTAATTTCTTTACAATTAGTAATTTCAACTAATAATTTTTTATCAACGTATTTTCTATAGCAAAAAGGACAAAATAAAAAACCAGGTCTTGTCTCTTTACCACATGCAATACATTTTGCGACACCATTTTGTTCTGCTACTACTTCTTTTTCTACTTTGTTTTCTTGATAATTTTTATTAAGAATCTTACCTGTTTTTGGTTCAACAAATAATCCTTCTTCATTTACGATAATTCTCCCACTTTTAAGTTCATCTGCATGTTTTGCACACAATCTATCTTTACGTGTATTCCCCATATAAACTCTAGTGGCTTGTCCACATATTGGACACTTTAATTCATCTATCATATAGCCCTCCTACTATTATTAAATATATTATACAATATTTTTTGATTTTTTACCACGATTTAAATATAGTTTTGGTTACTTCATAAAAATTAATTATTGTAAATGCTTTAACAACCATATATTATTACTATAAAAGGTGCCGATAAAGGCACCATTTTTAAACTCTTTATTTAATAAATTTCAAAAGTAATCTGTCGGCTTCCGCAAAATCAAGTGTTTCTAATTTATCTTTATCGCACCATAATGAAGCTTTGTGTTCTAAAAGAATTGGTTCGTTATCTTTTAGATTGCATAAATATACATGCATTGTTAGTAAAAATGTATTGTATTCATAGTTAATGGTTGTAATAAATTTTTCAATTATTATATTACAATCTAGTTCTTCTTTTATTTCTCTTTTTAGCGCTTCTTCTCTAGTTTCTCCTGGTTCTATTTTACCACCTGGAAATTCCCACTTAAAAGCACATTCATTTTTTTGACCTCTTTGGCAACAAAAGAATTTATCATCTTTTTTTATTACCGCAGCTACTACTTCAATATGTTTTTTGTTATTCATAATCTTTTCCTTTTGGTATTTCAAAATCTAAATAATATTCTTCACTTACTTCGTTATCTAGTACAATATCAAATGTTAACGTATCGCATTGGTTATTTTTAGTTTTTCTTACATTTGTGAATGTGCCAGTTCCAAAATAAGTAAATGGTAAAGTTATACCATCTTGTTCATCCATTTTTCTAACAAACAAGTGAACTACTTTTGTATTAAGTAGTTTTTTACCTGTACTATTTTCTAACGTAGTATTATTCTCGCTTTCCCATTGGAATACTTTACTAGATATAAATTTATCCTTATAATTTAACTTTTCTTCTTTTGACGAATCTTTCTTTAATCCAACAAATACATAAGTTGTACCATCATCATCAAATTTTGTACCTTTCATGAACGTTAATGCATTTTCTAACAAAACTCTCATAATTTGTTCTTTATAGTAATTTGCCATGACTTTAAATGTTCCATCAAATTCTCCAAAATCAATTTCGTACTTCAATAAAGCATAGTCAAATAAGTCAGCTAAATAAACCTTCATATCATCTGATAATAAATCAATATTAATTTTATTATCATTATCTAATATTCCATCTTTTTTTAGTAACATTATAGCGTGATTGATAGTATTAATATTTATTTTAGAATTATATCCAAGTATTTTTTCAGTATCAATAATATCTGATTCTAACAATGATTTTAATATTAATATTTCATCACATCTTACAATAGGTAACATTTCTGAAATTTTATCAATTAGCTCATTTTCTTCACTTGTAAATATTGGAATATTATCTTCATTTATCTTTTTAAGAAATGAATAGTATGATTTATTTTTCTTACCATTTATTTTTGATTTCATAAATCTAATTAAATCTGGTGCAATATCAGAATTAATATAATCTACGTGTGTTGGATATGATTCTACTTGTATATATTTCTTAAAATTTAGGTAATCTTTCTTTAAGTAATCAGTTTTATTAAAGTTCTGTTTATTTATATAATTAATAACATCAACTTTAGCAAGTTCATCAAAGAATATTTCAACTCCTGAAATGTTTAACGAATTAAAATCGGTTTTTATCATTTCGCTTAAATAAGCCTTTTCAGTATAGGTAGTTTTACCAAGTGTTCCAAGTGCAAGTGCTATTTGTATTGATCTTTCATAATTATTGCCAATAAAATCAAGTACTGTTACATAATTTTTATCAGGATATTTTCTTAAACCTCGACCTAATTGTTGTAAAAATATTGTTTGCGATTCAGTTGGTCTTAAAAATAATACCATATTTACAGATGGAATATCAACACCTTCATTTAAGATGTCAACAGTACATATTATTTCTAGTTGTTTAGCATCATCTTGTAATTCTTTAAATGCCACTATTCTTTGACCAAAGTTGTTATTGCCCGTTAATGCAATAGCGTTATATCCAATATCATTAAATCCCTGAGCCATCATTTTTGAGTGCTCTATACTTGAACAAAATGCTAGGCATTTCAATTTTTTATTAGGTTCTCTTCTTAATTCTATTTGGCTTGCAATAAATTCGACGTTTATATTTTTTGATATTTCTCTTGCAATAATTGCTTTATCATTACTGCTATAATCAGCAAATTCATCTCTTATTGCATAATAATGAAAAGGAACAACTAAATCATTTATAATTGCATCTCTTAATCGCAATTCAAATGGAACATTATTTTCAAATAGTTCTAAGACATTTTTATCATCCATTCTTTCTGGCGTTGCGGTAAGACCTAATAAAAAAGTAGGTTCAAAATAAGTGAATATTTTCTGTCCATTTTCTGCCATTATATGATGTACTTCATCATAGACAATATAATCAAAGGTATTTTTATTAAATTCATCTAAATGCTTTGCTATCATTGAAGAACTTGCAAAAATGTAATCTGCACCTAAGTCTTGTTTTTTACCAGTATAAAAGCCATAAGTATGTTCGTACCCGAACACTTTTTTAAATGTATTTAGTGCATCATTTAAAATCGTATCTCTATGAACAATATACAAAAGTCTATTGGGCGAAAAGTTTCTAGCATCAAATGCTGCTAAATATGTTTTACCTGAACCTGTTGCAGCAACAACTAATGCTTTATCAACGCCTAAATCCCTATATCTTCTTAATTCTTTTAGTGCTTCTCTTTGCATTGAATTTGGGTTGACTGGTGCAATACTTGGATTAAAATAATCCATATCCCATTTTTCAATAGCATAACTCAACATTATTTTATATTTATCAATTAATTCTTCATTTAATTCATATGTTGCATCCCATAATACATTAAATTCTTTAACCACATCTGAAACTATTTTATCATCACTTTTTCTGAATAATGAAACATTCCACTCAACATTCTTTAAGATCGCATATCTAGTAATATTAGTACTACCAACAATAAACTCTACTTCACTTTCATATTCAAAAATATATCCTTTAGAATGAAAGCCATTATCACCGAAACAGTTTAAATCTAGATGGCAATTAAAATTGGAGTATAATTTTTGAAATCTATTAAATATATCTAATGATGCTATATCAGTAAAGTTTTGATAAGTTGATGTAATAATCTTTACATCTACGCCTCTTTTTAGGGCATCTTCTAATTCTTTTTCAAATAACACTAATCCTGCCTTTTTAATAAAACTTACAGAAAAATAGCAGTTTAAGCAATTTCTTAATGATTCTTTTATTTTAGCAAGAAATTTTATATTAGTGTTATTTGTTATTAATATATCTTTCATAATATCTCCAAATTTAATGTTAAACTAAAAATAATTTATTATATAATACCACAATTATGAAAAAAATTAAAGTCTTAAACAAATTTCTTGTAGAAATATGACTAATTTTATTACATATTATTTATCTCATTACGCCATTAAATTACTAATTTTAAAATGGCAATAAAATACATTACCACTAAATGAGTTATTAAATTTATTTATTTAATACTTTGAGCTAAATATATGTTAATCATATTTTTAGACTCGGCGCATTCAAACATTAATCATAAATATTGTTTAAAGTTAAAGGAATTAAAACATTAGCTTTTTTTCATTACAGATTTTTTTGCATCATGTATTTTAGTTACATTATCATAATAGTATTGTGATATACGATTAAGGCGTCCATACAAAACATTAAAATCAACACTTTTATTAGTAAATAAATCTGGTGCAACAGAATATAGAAACCCATCATAAATAATCTTTAGTGAATTAAAAATTTTGATGATATTTTGATACGTTAGTTGTGCTTCTGATTCAGACTTTTTATGTTCACCAATATGTGCAAATTGACTATCTCTGTAATCATCTATTGCATTAATGATATTTCGATATCCATCTAAAACTGCATCTAATTTTAACAAATATTTTTCAATTTCAAATCTTGGGTATTCTATTCTTTGAATATCACCACTTTTTTCAAATTTCCTTTCTAATATGATTTTTTGCTCAATATAAATTGCTTTCTTGTTATTATTAATCATATTTCTTATTTTAGAAATTGAATACTTATAATTATTGGCATTTGTTGCTAAAAATTCATTCAATTTAATTACTACATATTCAACTGTTACTTCATTAATATGATATACAAGATTTCCTCCATCTAGCCAAAACCTATCTTTATTTTGATATATAGATTTTAATAGTTGAATTTTTGCTTCGAGTTTCATGTAAAGGAAATCTCTGGCAGTTGTAATTTTTTCAATTATATCTATAACTTTTTTAGTTCTTTTTATTGGAATTCTTTTTTCTTCACATTTATCTAATGTATACGTTTCAGTTTTTCCAAATTCTGTATTATATTCGCCATTTTTAATCATATTTTTACATTGAACTGGATCATTAATTCTCGAGTTAAAAAATTTATTAGAATGCTCTGTTAAAATTTCTTTTAGTGCTAAAATGTCTTTACAATTTGGGCACTCTGCAGGACCGTTTAAAATCAAATAATTCAAATCATTAGATTCTTCATATTCGCATTCACAAATTTCACATTTCTTTAGATGGGTTCCTTTTTTATCATATCCAAAAGTTTCAGTGATAGCTTGCATTACAGGAATTTGTATCTTTTTGTCCATAATTGACCTCCGTTTTATTTTTCAAAGTGTTTTTTAAAAATATTATGCTACAAAACCATTCTACCATAAATGTTAACAATAATCAATTATTCATATTAGTCTATTATAAGGTTATTTGTATTATTAACCTATATAATGTCTGTTTTTACTCAACAACAATATATTAATCTATATGCAATGAATAAATATATTCTTATGTTCATAACAATATATAAATTTGTTTTATGCTATTTTACTAAATAGTAGTTCTATTTCTCGTTCTTCCTCTTCTTTTTCTATTTGCTGCTCTTTATAATAATCGTAATTATCATAGTCGCTTGCAATTCTTTATTAAATTCTTCTATTTATTTGTCCATATCGTATTGACTTACAGCATTAAATATTTTATCAGCATCTATAATTAAACCTAGTGTTCATAAATTTTACAAAAATCACTTATTGTTTTCTAAAAAGCAGTACTATTACATACTTCAATACACTTTCATTTTTGATTTTTTCTATATTATTTGTCTTTCAAATTTCTTAAATATTCCAAATTAATGTGTTTTAAAAATGTAGCATTAACTTTCTTTTTCGTAAATTCAATAGAGATCAGTGGCTTATTTGTTAAAAAAGTATATCTTATCTTCCAATCACCAGCATCCAAACAATACTCTTTTATTATGTCTGAAACGTGTTCTTGAGCCCATGTTACTCTATTAATTTCTTTTGTTAGAAAACAATTCTTTTTTTGAGTATTAATAAACATTTCTTTAATTTCGATATCTAATTCTGACAAGTCCCTTGAATAAGAAAAATTTTTCGTCTCAATTAAATAAATTCTCTTTTTATTTTTATCTATCCCAAGAATATCAATATCGCCAAGGAATTGTTTTTGTTTATTTTCAATTTTTTTGCTATTTATTGATTTTACGCATTTATAAAATATTACTTCTGGTATTTTTTCTTTTAAATATTCATAAGCATAATCGTTAAATTTGTCACCATAAAATTCTAAGATTTTACCATTTAATGCATTAATACTTAATTTCCCATCTTTAGATGAAGGCTCTTTACCTCTCAAGATTGTTTGCACCAAATGATAATGAAGATTCTCTACCATTCTATTACCCCAAATGTAACAATCATCACAACGAATTATTGGTTTTCTCAATAATGAATATATTCTATTATATTTCCATGGATGTAATTCTCTTGGTTTTATAATGTTATCATAAAATTTATCTCTTTTCCCTATAGAAATATAGTCAACTACCTTGAGAAATAAATCTTTTGAAATTGCACTTTTTTCCTCTGATTCAATTAGTATAATAAATTCATTAATCGTTGCTTGCTTAATCTCATTTTTTTGTTTATCACCAATAATTAAAAATAAAGAAATTACATGCGCTATATCATCTATTGTAAAACCATGTTCATTTATGTAAGCTTTATCTAAATCATTTTTAAAAGGCCATTCTTCTTTTTTGTTTGATTTAAAATTTAATTTGTGTGAAGTTTCATAAAAAACAACATCAGATACAATATCATTAAATCTATTTAAAACTTTATGATCAAATCCGATTCTAAACGATTTTAATAAATATATTTGCTCAATGAACCCATATTCAATTGCATCGCATATTCTTGCCCATTTAATAATAGCAGTAACGATGCTCATTGAATATTCAATATCAAATTCGTTCATAGGTTTATTCCCGTTTGGTCTTACAGTGCCAATATATTCAACCACAAAACGAAGAACTACAGAACTAGAATTTGTTCTATTGTAATTTTCTTTAATGCCCTCTTCTTGTTCAGGATATAAAGCCATTTCATGTTTCATATTATCTTGCGATAAAGATAATGTTTGAATAAAGTTTTCAGTATGTAAATAGCATTTTTTAACAGATGTTAACCATTCAAATTTACCAATATATGTTTCAAATTCCTTGTATAAAAATCCTACAACATTTTTTAATACATCCCCAGGGTTATCAATTTTTCCAAAAGGAATTTTTAATTCTTTAACCAAATATTCCCCAATTTTATCATCCATAATACTTTCAATTATCTTTTCGCTCTTTATTGAAATCAATGATTCACATAAAGGTTTTGAAATTTGGTCATTGTCGATATTCACCTTATATATAATTTTTTTATTTTTAAGGTTTGATTTTTTGTATAATTCTTCTGCAATGTCATTATTAAATAAATTAAAACACTTTAGAATATCAATTACCAAAGATATCTCATTTTCGTTATTAGAATTATCATGTTTGTTGATGCATTCCTTTGTATATTTTAACATGCACTTATTGTTTGAAAAATAATCTACAGAATATTCATTACTTTTTAAAATTTGTATATATAAATCATCATTAACATATTGATTAATAATTTTTTTTATTTGACCTAACCAGTACAAAATCACTCTACAAATCAAAATGTTATCTGCATCATTTGTATTAAAGGAAATCCAAATACCAGTATTTGCCAATTGTAAAAACATTAACATAGTATTGAAATTTTGATGTATTAGTGAATTAATACAATAGATACTTTCTTCGCACTTTATTAATCGAATTGGAAGATCAATTCCATAAAATTTTGAAACGTTGTTTTGCAATTTGCTTTGTGCCTTAACAAAATATTGATAAGCAAAATCAGGAGTAATAGTTAAATTTGTGTCTTTTACTCTAATATCATCTCTTATATACATATCATAGTCTGTTTCATTAATCATACTTATTAGATTAATTATATTAAAATTCATAGATAATGATTGATAATAAAAATTCAATAAATTTGTAAAGTTTTGAAGAAAAAAAGGGCTATCTATTTCGTTCGTTTGAATAATTTCTAATTCAGCTGCTGAAATAATAATAGGTTTATTTTTAAAATTAACAGCTGAATCAAATATACAAGAACCAATAATTGAATTCATAATAATAAATGTGTATATGTTATTTTTCGAAAAACCAATATTACTCAATTGTTTAAATGTTTCATTTATTAGTTTATCAAAATATAAGTGCATTTCAAAATAGTTACTATCATAGTTTGAAGAATTTTTGCTACATAAACAAATATACAGAACAGCTTTATCCTTCCCGAATTCAAAGGCATTTACTTTATAAATATCACTATTGCTTTCTAATATTGCCTTGCTCAAAAAATTAACACCAGAAATAGTTTTACACAGTTTAAACGAATATGATGCAACACAATTATTATATTCTTTAACAAATACATCTTGACAATGAAATTCGTTTGAAATACTAAAGCAAAGTTTTTTCAAAAAGTAACATATTGAAGTTGGATCGATTACAATAATTTTATCATCATTAATAACAAAAGGTCGTTCATAATAAAAAGGAAATATAGATGAATTAACATTTTCAAAATTAAAGTCTTCAATATTAATAGCAAAATATTTTAAAAACTCTTCATCAGATATAAAATCAGATATTTCTTTTTTATTAAAGCAAACAAAACTACTTAATTTATCTAAATTAGCAGGAACAATTATTTTTTCTATGCGTTTATGAACTCTTATATCATCAAATGAAATATTAAGTTTTTTATAAATAATATCAGATATTGTTAATCCCGTCTTTATAAATTTTAATGCCTTATTTTTAAAAGCATCTGGTAAATCATTTTCCCTATAAATTAGTGTTTGTATTATCATATTTACGTAATATGCGGATGAAGTGTTTATTCCATTAAAAATGCCGTATTTTTTATCATAAAAAACATATTCAAAAAAAGGTGATTCTGATGGGTCGATTAGTAAAGATAAATCTGATATTTTTTGAACCTCATTGACTATTTCTTTAAATTTTTTCGAACTGCATTTAGGTCTATTTGTATTTTGATTAAATAAGGCATAATTTGTCAAATAAGTAAAGTAAACGTTTTTATTTTGATTTTCAAAAATTAGATTTAGCGCACTAATTTTTTCCAGTAAGTTTATCGAATCATATGTATTAAATATATTACGGAAATATTCTTCACTCACAATATATCACCTCCATTTAATAAAAGCTTATTAATCATATTGGAAAAAATATTTAATTATTATAATTTACAATATGCTCATTTTGTTTAATTCCGTCATGTACAATTATTTTTATTGTTACATATAATAATTTGTATTTTCTTCATTTTAACCTTGTATAATATAAACATATAATATAGTTTATA
>ULRW01056875.1_pt1 | contig 53216 bp, 56 predicted proteins | sample 1955581 | NCBI WGS metagenome assembly ULRW01 (sample SAMEA4835687, study PRJEB28245) | human gut metagenome | biome: gut microbiome; material: fecal sample | place: Denmark | collected 2008 | reverse complement strand
CTTTTATGGCTGCCACTACGTAAGCATTATTGGAATCCGCCTTGCCCTGTTTTACTCTCTCTACTATCTCTGCTTTCAATCCTTTGGGTAGAGCAAGCTCCATTCTATCATAGTTTTTATCCCTGTACTTATTCTTGGCTCTTGTGGCTGCTGTTGCATTACCCTTATTTCTTTTTTCTTCCATTGCATACCTCCTGTAATTTTGTAATTTAATACCGTAAGTATAACATAATTTTTTTGTCTACGGAAGTATATATTTCCCCTTTCATTTCAAAGCAAACATCAAATACTTTTATATATACCATTCATTTCAACATATTTCCTCACGGTGAGTAAATTAGTAACTTACAAAAGGTGTACCGTCCGGATTCAGTCTATCTGTTATGCCGCCTCTGCCGTTAGAACCATAGTAAATTAAATAATTAACTCCTGTATCAGGGTCAACATATACGAAAATAGATTTGTCATCACGATATTCAAAAACATTACGGTTTGCTTCTGTATCATCAGAATTTTTCTGAAAATCCGGCGAAAATACTCTCCATAAACTAAATATACACATTATGATTGCTACCGTACATATTACATAAAAAGGAATATCTTCTTTCACTTCATCTTTCATTTTCTTCAACATCAATTTTATAGTTGAAAAACTACTCATGCTTCATATTCTCCTTTCCCATTATACTTGCAAGCATACGCATTCTGGCATTATGTGTACGCGCTTTCCAATTTCCGCATTTTGTAAAAAAATCGTTTTGATTTTCTTTTATATAATTAATTATGTTATGCCAAATTATTTGATTCGGGTCATTTATGACACTGTTGAAATCTGTAGCTATTGCATATGCAATTTTCGCAGGGCTGTCCTGAGCTTCTGCTTTTTGTTCTATACAGGTAACAACACCGTTTTCAGTATAATCTGTATACGAAAGCAAATCATAGTTATCATATATTTCTTGTTCAGATGTGCATACCTCTAAGCATATGCTCGGCGCATTATATGTTATTATTTGTTTTTTGTTGTCGAATCGAATAATTTTCCGGTTGAAATCCGAAACCAAACACGGTACACCATAACAATCAACAATTTTTTTATTAAAATCTATGATTGTTTTAATTGCCCCAGGTCCAGGGCATGTGCGGCTAATTGTGTAATATTTTAAGCCATTTCCATTATCCTTTTTCCATGCTATAATTTTCATTATTGTCACCTTTCTTTTATAAAACTGGTTTGTTGTCCTATAAATCATAAATTCCAAAGTGATGTTGATGTAAGATTTCTCTCTACATTTATTATGATACCATATTTGGCACTTATTGTCAACCATTTGTTTAGAATCAGGGCAGAAATTTTATATTTTCTACCCTGATTTTTATAGAATGACCTCTTATACCGTAATTAAATATGCCTTATCTGCAAGCTGTTCAATCGGATTAACTTCAATTAAATTAACTTCTTTTACCATTTCTGATAACTTATCAATATCATATTGTTCTTTATAAGGAATTACTAAAAATTCGTGAATACTACTCGGCATTGCAATTATCTTATCCGTGCAATATTTGTCTGCCAATTCTTTTAATACTTTTCTATTTAAAATAGCTGATGCACCTTTAATTTTTGATTTATTAGTCAAAATATAAATCGGCATATCTTCCATTTCTTCAAAATAAGACATGTTTACATTTAAACACATCACTTTCAAAAGTGAAACAATTATTGTGTCCGCATATGTATTTTCTTTGGCGGCAATCCATGCTTCATCTTCTGAAATCCCGGCATTTTCAAGTAATTCAGCTGTAACTTTAGTTGTCGCACTATCTTGACCATTTTTTATCAGATTGATATACATATAACTTTCGATTTCATCAAATTCAGTTTCTTTTTTTACAATGTTTTCAGAACTTGTTTTCTGCAATCCAACAAAAATATTTTTAAGAACGAAATTACCATCATTTAATGTGTCCACATTAAACTCAAATTTTTTATTGTCTTCATACAATTTAATCAGATATGAAATAATTTCATCTTCTTTAAGTCCTCTGTTTTCCAATTCTTCAACAGTATCCATGTAAATAATTGGCGAAATACAAATTCCTGTATTCTCTTCCGGCTGTACCATAATACCTTTGAGAACTACTCCATTTTTTACTACATCGCGTTCCTGTGCATTAAATCCTCTATTATTTAATTTCTTTACTACTTCTGTTCTATTCATGAATTTACTCCTCTACATTTTATTTTAAATTTTAAACTTTGAACTGCCAGCACCCAAATTGTGCTTTCAAGATTCTGCGCTTTTTCAGGAGGGGCGCGTTGTAGTTTTTCGTAGGTACATTGTTTCATCTACTTTATCTCCTTTCTATGTTTATGTGCTTTCTGAGTTCCTTGCTATCTATCGGGTTTGCGTGCATCTTAGGGAATATACAGAATCATAATTGCAAGGGTTTAAGCAGTGCGTCCCTTGCAATTATGATTCTGTATATTACGATGCACATTAGCAAACCGATAGCAAGGGGCTTAGAAAGCATATATAGAAAGGCGATAAAGTAGCGTTAAAATGTACCGGAGAAAAAAGTCCCCCCTTTGGGGGATTTAGGGGGGATTCCTATCATTCCTTGTTCGGAGCTGGCTGTTTTAAGACTGCTCCGAAATCCCCCAGGGAGCCGGGCAGGGGGTGCGAAGCGGGTGGGAATGGTATCATAACCAATAAAAATAAATAAAGCTGTAAACGCAGAAGCATTTACAGCAAAATATAATTAAAACATAAAGAGGTTTATATTAGATTTATCATTTAATATATTTTAAAAAGATTATTACAAATGTTGCACATACACAAATAAATATAATTAGTATACCAGCTATTAATTGAGGTTGTACAACTGAAGATATAGATGAACAAAAAATATATTAGTTATGCACCTATGCAATATCATAGATTTGTACAACATAACTTGAATGAATATGTAAAAGGCAACAGTTATGCACCTATGCAATATCATAGATTTGTACAACCTCAAACGCATGGGTTTAGTGAGTGGAAGCAACTCCCTCACTATAAGGCTGCATAATCAGCCCTAAATAAAATAAACTTATTTATTTGCCTTATTTATATCAACCTCACTTAAACTACAGGCTATAAATAAGTCCCTTTTTTCTAATTCCATATCATCAAGCAATGTTTGCATCTTTTTTTCAGATACTAATTGAGATTTTACCACTGTTATATTTTCCATTTTTGCTTTATATGCTATCTGCTCATGCAATTGATAATATCCCCATTTCGATAATACAATGTTGTCTATGTCATAAATACTGCTTATGTCTTCTAACACAATAAATCCGCAACCATTATGTTTAGCGATTTCAATTATTCTCCTGCTTATTTGATGATTATAAGTTTTTGCAAAATTAGCTTCTCTATCTTTAAACCTGTTTAGTGCTGCAATTTTTTTGTTTCTTCCATGTCCACCGTGAGCAAGAACCATATCCTGCTGTACATTTCTTATTTCACTTCTTATTTTGTTTCTATATTGTACTAATCTTTGTCCATCACCAATAAAAAAAGATTGTTTTGTACTATTAAGAACAGCTATCGCAGGCTTTGCATAAGCTAATCTTACTCCCAACACATTATCTCCGATTTTATCTTTTCTAACAGGAATGTCAATACTAAGATTTAAAACCAAATGTTTGTTTTTATCAAATTGTAAAGAACTTCCACCAATTTTATATTCTCCGGACAAAATCTTCCAGACTTCTTCTCTCAAATACCGGGAACGATACGCATTTCCTAAAACAACTTTAAATCGTATCTTATGAACCCATTTTATATATAAGTTAAAGTCCGGTTCTAATACCATATCGTGTACTAAATCGCCATCTGAATAATCAGTAAAAAATTCAATATTAGTTCCCCTTGTTAAAAGAGGAAAATTTCTTTTATAATTCGGCAAACTGATTTCACCCTTAGCAAGACCGTTCTTCAAAGATTTTGAAAAATCCTGTTTAACCCTCATTCCTATCAAACTTCTGGTGTCAATTCCTGTTCCAAAATCAGCATTTTTAACTATTGGGTTAGCAGACTTAAATATTTCTTTATACTGAGATTTAAATTCGTCACAGCTTATATCCATATTACAGGAATAATACAATGCTGCAACTTGTCCCATCATATAGTTTAATCCACGATACTGCTCATATTGAGCCTGTCTAATGAACGCATACTTTTCATTCACATCATCTTTATTTTCCCCCAAAACAACTAACCTCATTTTACGTACAATGTACATTATTCTTCTCCATTCTTCAGTCTATTTATAAAACTGATATAAGATTTATAAAAGCAAGGTAGTACCCCGCCGCCTTGCTTTTATTTTTTATATAAGTTGAATATCTATTATTTTTATTCTGTCTTTATCTACAGCTTCCCAGACGTAATTTATCCAGATAGGACAACAGCCATTGCCATCCTCTCCGCTATTACTAACAAGATAGCTATATGATTCTACAGGTGTCTCCCCCTCTCCGTCCCAAATGTCATACAGTTCTACAACATCCCCAATTTTCACATCTGGAATGTCGATATTGAAATCCTTTTCATGTTCATTTATTTTATATGCCTTTTCTACTACATTATCCATTTTGCTTTCTCCTTTCGGGCTATTACCTTTCGACAATATTATAATAACACAATTTTATCGCTTTTGCAAGTTATATTTCATTTCTTTTTCTTCTTTTGTTTCTTCATATTTTAATATATCTTTGGGTTCCATGTCTAATATTAGGCATAAATTATTTAACGACTTTAGTGTTATATTTGTATCTTCATTTCTTAATTTTTTCAATGTATCTTGGCTTAGCAAACCGCTTGTTTTAGCCTTGTACGTATTAAATCCTACACGTTTAAGTGCATCACCAACGTCAAATTTATATTTTAACAATTTTTTATTCTCCTTTTCTTCCATATCTAATATAAATATATATCATACACTTTTTAAAGTCAACAAAAATATTTCTTTAAAAAGTGATTTTTCTATTGACATAACTTTATAAAGTGATATAATAGTATTATCAAATAAAACAGAAAGGTACGACATTACATTGTCGTAAAAGGTAAAAATTTATGAAAGAAATGATATACGGAGTTTCAAGCAGATATTCATTTGGACAATGGGAACATATCGTTTTTCATTTTAACGATATGGATTCTGCACAAAAGTGGCTTCATACGGAGTGCCACAATTTTTGTGAGCGAGAACTTATGAATAGAGCCAATGCTATAAAATTAGCCGGTTTCGAAGCTGTCAAAAATGCTCTTGAGTATGATGAATATAATTTTTAAAAAAGGCGGCTTAATGCCGCCTTTTCTTTGTGTTTAAGCATGATGCTTATACAAAAACATATTTCAACTCACATAATGAGCCGGGTCATTATGACATATCAACAATCCCTTGCATTGTCAATGTATTTATTATAATCAATTGCTTTAATTATGTCAATCTTAATCCTCTGTATATTCCCTAAGGAATGGCTTTATATTTACACAAAAAATGCAGTAGGCATTTTATAACAAAACCTCCTACTGCATTTTTAATTTGTAAAGGGATTTTACATAATTACTTTAACATACAAAAATCCAACTAGCAATATAAACATTGTGAAAACATGATAATATAAAAGGCAATAGCAATGCTTAACACAAATGGTTTTTTTGTCCTGTTCTTTTTAATCATATCTTTTATGTTAATCAAACTGAAAATAATAATAGCTCCGCAGATTAAGAAAATTGATATATTTACAAATTTAACTACATCTGCCGTTGTAGCTGCGTACAGTTCACATATAATCAACACAAATACATCTCCTATCCCACAACGATGCCGTATTCCGGCTATACAATACACTATTATAGACAATAATAATTCCATAAATACAAGCCATTTTCCGGCAGCATCTGTCATTGTCAGAAATATACAGGCATAAAATATAGCACTAATACCCAGCATAATGACATTTAACATTCTAAATAACTGCATTATTTTTTGGTCTGTATACGATGATACAGCTAAATAATTAATTATTAATGTGAGAAAAAACGTTTTTATCAGCGTTTGTTCTTTTAATAAAAAAATATTTAACATCTGTATCAATAACACAATTGTATACATAATTATCAAATCTATGTTCTTATGTACTTTTTTTAATTCTTCATCTTTTTTTGCAAATATGCGTGTAATCAGAACACATATACTACTGGTGCATATGCAATATAGTATCCAAAACAAACTCTTCATTTAACCACTTCCTCACCGTGAGTAATTTTAATAATTTTCTTCTGAAATAGCCCTGCGAATATTTAATGTAAAATTAGAACCAAAATATATTATTTTTCTATTTACATTTCCAGCCTTGTCTTTGGCTATACATATCCATCTGTCATACAATCTGTCTGTATCAGACAACGTAAATGTAAGATTCATATGATTATCATCTTCAAATGTTCCCGTTGTTGCAACGGACGGATTTGTTTCCGGATATAAAATAAGAGTATCCATTTTACTTAGATGTTCTTGGTCACAAACTTTTTCAATTAAAGTATCCGTATCATTATATCCATAGTTTTCACCGCCTACTGTTACATTTTCTACATCCGAAAATTCGTAAAATTCCGGAGGTGTCTTGTCAATTTTTACAGTAAATTCTTTTTCGCTTGTATTTCCAACATTATCCTGCGCAACTATCTTATATTGTGCATCCTGTTCATTAGAAAATGTATATGTAAATCCTCCTGTTGAGCTGTGCAACTCATTATCATCAGAATCATATAATATAACATCTTTTACACCACTTAAATTGTCTGTAACAGTTACATTTATAACAATGCTCTGATTAATCCAACCGTATTCATCCTGTACTCCGGATATCTCCGGAGCGGTACGGTCAATATGGGTGATTATTTGTTGTTTCCGGCTGTTTCCAACCGCATTATCTGCCTTTACTGTGTAAATATTTGTTCCTTCGGTTGTGTCTGTAAAAGTAATAGTTTCTCCACTCTCATTTTTATTTATTTGTGTGCCATCCGGTGTTGATACAAAAAATCCAACAATCGCGTTTACTCTGTCTTCCGCCTTAGTCTTTATTTCGGTTTCTCTCGCCCAGTCAAAATTAACGTCTATATTTTTATAATCGTACTCCAAATCAGTATTTGTATTATCAATATATATGTCAGGTATAGAAGTCACTTTATTTTCTGTAAATTTTGCATAGAGCGTTATATCATTGGTTGGTGTGTATGTTTTCCCTCCCTTTTCAATATAATAAACATCATTTAACGAGCTATCTGAATACCAACCATCAAATGTATAGTTATAGGTTACTCCATCAATAACCTGTGGTTCTTTTGTCGCATCCGGCAGTGTTACACTGCCGTTGGTATAATCTGCCTTTACATTGACCGTTCCGCCATTTGCGGTCAAGTTTTTAAAGCTTAATGCCGGCAGCCAGTAAGATGCTCCATTAAACGTTCTGCCTTCATCAATACCGTGTTCCCGGTAATGCAAGATTGCCCACATGGTATCATAGGTATTGTTGGTTGCCCTTAAAAGGTCCGGGTTGCCGTTATAGTATGCCGCCCAGTTCCATGTGCCGACCGACCAGCCGTCCCAGCCTTTTACCTCACCATGGCTTGTCTGTTCGGTAAGCTGTTCGTTCCAGCCGTTAAATGTTCCCGGCGCATCGGTGTTTGAACTGTTAATTGTTGCCGTGCCGCCGTTGGTTTCATAGCTTACGGTGTAGGCTCTTTTGGCTTTAAGGAAATTGTAGATTCTGTCGTATTCGTATGTTCTTACTGTATCTGTTGTTGCGTTTCCGTTTTCATCAAGGAGTGTTCCGCCGTCTGCGTTGTATGCCACCTTATAATTATTATTTGTCCATTCGACAGACAAATTAATGGTATTATCCCACAGATACCACTTCTGGTTATCTCCGCCATGAAAACTGCTTATTGTAATATTTGTACCATTATCCGTCCGACTTCCCCATAAATCTAATACGAGTGCAGATGAATCCAGTGTGCCGCAGTTTCCAAGCTTTGAACAGATATAGAAGTATCCGTCCTCTGCCATTTTAAGTGTCCACAACTGGTTATCGCCGCCGTGGTATGCATACTGCTGGACATTTGCACCGGCTGCTGTTCCGTTTACGTCAAGCACTTTTCCAGAATAGTTGTTTTTGATTGTCCAGTACGGTACACCATTTTCATTTTTTACATATTGGAACGCAAACATCTGCGCATTTCCATTTACGCAGTCCCATAACTGCACATTTGCTCCGTTTTCGATACTTGCGGCATTAATATCTACGCTGTCATATCTTCCGCCGCACTTTGTACGGATTGTTGTAAGCCCGCTTTGTCCCGGCATAACTGCCGTTCCGTCACCGGCATAATTTCCTAAATTATTTAAAAACTGGTCTTTATACTCCCAATTACTGCCCGCCGTGTATCCCGTCTTTTTGAAATCCAATTTATTAAACCGATTCTCCGATGCAGCCGAATACGACTGGTAATAGTCCTCTTTATTGTCGGCTCCGTTTCCCATGTAGCTTACAAACCTGTCCGCAGCTTCCCACTGTGCGCAGAACGTAAATGTTCCGTCCGTCCGGTCGCCGAACCATGCTGTATCCATCACATACTGTTCTCCTGTTCCATATAAATGCCATTCTGACGGCTGGCACTCGTTAAGCGGTGTCCAGCCCCGGTTATCACAGAAAATTGTTCCGTCTGCTTCCCGGATTACCGCCCAGCCCTTAAAAACGTATCCGCTCTTTGCAAATTCATTTCCTCTTAATTTAAACGATTCTGAATACCGCACTGTTTCTGACGGCATATTACCGCTTCCTCCGTTGGGGTCATATTTTACCGTGTACTCCGGGAACGGCGGATATGTAAACGTCAGTGTCATCCGGTCTAATGTTGCCCTTATATTATACCAGTCAATTATCCAGTCCGGATTATCGTCATATACAATATCTACGCTGTATGTACATCCCTTAGATGTTAAATCTACCGTCTGCTCCGATGATGCGTTTGAGCTAATCCACGACAGGTCATGTGAACCGTCTGCCGTAAAGTCCAGATAGGTTGTTCCCCCGCAATTAATCCACGAACCCATATCTTCATCATAAGCATCGCCATAACAATATTTTGCCGCACTCCAGCCCGATGTCGTATTAACTGTTACCGTATACGTGGCACTGTTTAAATTTCTACGAATATTTACACTCACAGGGATTTCCAATGATTCAGAAACACATATTTGTACATTATCACAGCGGTCATCCATACTAGTTGTCTGATTATATTCACCAAAAAGTCCATTTACAGTATATTCAGTTTTCAGAGTCCCTTGAACTGTTTCGCAGTAATATCCATTCTCAAATGTTGCCGCCTGCGCCGTATTAATATTTCCAACTGCACCAATAAAAGTTAGCATACATACGGCAAGTATCCAGCAAATGTATTTTCGTTTTCTTTCCATGATTATTCCTTTCTACGCAAATAAAATGACACTTTACAGAACAAGACTGTAAAGTGTCATTTTAAGAGTTTTGTATTCATTTTTCCCACTTTTTCTTATAACATAAGCATTAAATCAATATTTACCTTTTTCCCATCTAACGATATACCATGTGCATCAAAGATTGCTCTCAAGTCTTCACTACCACTAGTTGAACAGCTACTATACTTTCCGTCACCAAATGAAACATCAATTTTATATCCAGTGATTGCATCTGTATAATAATAGCAATTCACATGACCCCTTGGAGTATCCCATGCACTATCAAATACCCACTTTCCAGTAGCAACAAGACGTTCTTCATCTGTTAATGTCGGGGCAGCTTCGGTTTCAGGTTCAGGTGCTGGTGCTGGTTCCGGGGTTGGTTCTGATGCTGGAGCTTCTTCCGGTTCACTGGCTGTATCTTCTACTACTTCCGGTTCTTTTTCTTCTTCCGCATCATTTCCTGTATTCTCTGACACGGCTTCCTCACGGTGAGGAGTTTCTTCCGGCTGCGCTGATTCTACTGTTTCCGGCTTCTGTTCTGCTTCTGTTTCTTCTGATACTCCGGCTTCGTTCTCTACTTCTACTGCTGTTTCTGTGGCTATGGTTTCTCCTGCTCCTGTCGTATCATGTGCCTGCGCTATCTCCATTGCCGCTGTTGTCTTTTCTGTTTTCTTTGCTTCTGTCTGCATATTCTGGGTTTCTGCCGCTGTTGTTTTATCTCCGTCTTTACTATTCGCAAGGTATACTGTTGTTCCTCCTACGGCAAATAATAATACTACTGCCGCTACAACTCCTGCAACTACTTTTTTATCCTTTAATAATTCCTTGATTTTATTCATGCTTTTGTCCTCCCTTTTCCTTTTTGCTTGTTTATCAAATAAAAGACTCCAGACCCGAAGGACACTGGAGTACGTTCTATACAAGTATATCACATTAATACACCTTTATCAAACATTTTAGCATTGCCTTCATCGTATTTAATATATACCACAAAAGACATGTTATGTCAATATTAAATTATCAAAGAACACTGTAATTTATTAAATTACATTTTTGAAACTTTTACTATTCCGGCAGAAATATTAGTATTAAAATCTGTTAATTCACTTCCATTCAGCCAAATTTTGAAGCCTATTGCTATTGCAGTTGTATCATTTTCTTTAACAAGAGTTCCGTCTGATGTAAATGTTGCAGCGACATAAACATTATCAATAGAATATTTTTCAATCCCTGTATTGTCAACTACCGTAATATTAATTCTATCCCCAGCTCTGATTGTTCCACCAACAGCGGCATCAAACGCAGCTACTTTAAACGATGCTTCAACTTTATCTGTATAAGCATCTTCAATTTTTCGTTCTGATACCACTTTTTCTTTTGTCAAAACCTCATTTTTTACATAATTACCATCAATATATATCTTTCCATCTGCAACAACCTCGTCTAAGGATGTATATGTGTTTTCCGGCTTTGTTTGTTTTACAACTTTAATAACGCTAAAATAGCTGTTTACGTTATCTTTATTAATTTCCGTTTTTTGCGTTACATTCTGTGAAAATGCAACAACATCTACAGTTTCAACCTTTTTTACAGCTTTGTTTAGTAATAACAAAACAATAAAAAATGCTATAATCGCAACAATGGCACAGCCTAAAATTCCTAACCAATTTTTTTTACTTTTATTTTTACTTTCCATGCTTATCTCCCTTTAATTAATGTTAAATTAATGTTAATTTCGTTTTAATTCAACCACACTATCGTGTGCTTGTTCACTGTAATTGTTAAATGTGGTTTTAATTCTAAATCTGATATTTGCATAACTGCAACTTTCAGATTTTTTTTCCCCATTTTCAAGAATTATTTTTCCATCCGGAGTTTGGACAGTTCCGCTTGTAATTTCATTGACAGAAATTAAACCACTTTGTGCATACCTGTATACTTGCACTTTATGTTTCAATTCTCCATTTTCAATATAAGGAATCACATTATATACGATAAAATCATCTATACGTATATTAGTAATGTTTTCGATACCAGCAATCTTCCAGTCTGTACCATCATTAATTAAATTAAGATTGGATACAAAACAGGTTTTAAAAGTTGTATATGCTATGTCTGGATTGATGTATAATGCTGCTTCTTCTTTAACTTCAGTTTGTGTCAAATACGGAAGCAGCTCTGTTGCAGAATTATAATATTCTGTTTTATCTATAACCAGTGTAGAAAGATTACTTATAGTAATCGCATCTTCAATCTGATTTCTTCTAAATAAAACAATACTATTTTCAATTACAAAAAAAGTAAGCGTTATAATCAATGCCATTACACAGAATACAAACGGAACTACATTCAAAACCGCATCATCTTTTTTTAATTTCTTCATTTAACGTTTCCTCACGGTGAGTAATTTAATACTGTGCTGTTCCTTTTCTGTATTTATGTACATTTGTTTTAAGTACCTCTGAGCGTGTAGATTTAAGAATATTTCCATCCTGACTATTCCATTGGATTACCCTTATGTCGTAATACAAATCTAATTGTATATATTCTCCATACCCAACCTTACTTAGTGTAGTTGTTCCATATCGAATATTGGAACAACCAACCTCGGTTAGTTCATTTTCTAGTGCCGTCTTTTGAACATCTGTTAAATATCCTGTTGTTTCCATTTTTTCAACATATGTTCTCATAATATGCTCAATTTTGCTGTTCTTATTAATAATCGCATTATAATCAATGCTCATATATATAAGAATTGCCGCTGTCATCATACAGAAAAGAACTGCTATACCAGTAAATAATTCTCTACTTCCCGCATCTTTACTCAAGTCGTTACTCACAGATATTTCAGTCCTTTCTAGCATTTTTATTTTTTTTATTTTATTTAGAACACCGTATCGATAACGGTCTGCATTTTGGTAGAGATTGATGCCCAATTAAGAGTAATAAAAGCCGCAAATGCAGCCGCCACGGCAACACCAATTGCCATTAAAAGCATTTCTACTACAACATTTTTTTCTCCTCTGTCTTTATGCTGCATCTTTTCAACAACATACATTTTTGCCCCAAGTGTTTTTCCTGCCAATCTGTTTAATTTTGTTTTCAGTTTTTTCATTTTTTTCTCCTTAATTAATTAAAAATTTTTTTATATATTAATGAACGAAAAATCTCCGCTCAAGAATATAAACAAGGTCATAATTATAACAGTCATAATTAGTACAAAGAACTGGATTAACATTGATTTCATTTCCAGTTTTTCTGTTTCTTGCAATCTTAATTGTTGCTGTACATTCTTCATTTGTTTTTCCATATCCCTGATGATGGTTAAATTTCTACCATTTTTCTGTAACTGACGTAGTGCCATACATAATATAGTTATGTAAAAATTGTTAAACTTCATTTCAAATTCGTCTATTGCCGCATCCATATCAGCAGTAATTCGTACAGTACCATTAAATTCAGTAATTGCAGTCTTTAGTCTTCCTATTTTTACAACCTGCCGACATTCTGCAAATGCTTCTGTTATGAAAACTCCAGCATCCAACTGCAAAAACAATTCTCTATATATTTTAGCAATATCATCCAGCATTTCATTGTTACTTTGCTTATTTCCATACGTTACAACCCATTGAGGAATAAATATTCCTACAATCATTCCTCCGAAAGCAGAAAGCATAAATTTTATAAATATGTTTATGTTCGTATATATGTATAAGGACAAAAATATACATGCTGCAATACACAGTGCTATCATCATACATATTTGAATATATACATCTGCACTTATCTGCTTCCCAGAATTGTACATATAATTGGCACCATTCCGTGCCAGGAATTGCTCTATTTTTATTTTCCACTGATTTTTTTCAACGTGCTTGTTCATTTTATCTCGCTTTCACTTCAAGTTGTATAATTTGGTATATGATAAAAAACAAAATAACTGCTATAATTAACAGCAAAAAATTTCCTGTCAAACTTGAAAATAAAAAAGCAGTAATACTTTTGCCTGTGATTTGTTGTACTACAACAAGGATACCTATTGCAACAATAATAATAATAGTCATTTCGAGTTTAAACGAATGAGCCATTCTCTTATTAATTTCCTTGATTTCCAAATAATCAATCAAAGTTCCTCGTGCATGTTCGGCAATTACCGTATAATTAGCTTTATGCCTAGAACACGTTTCAATATTTCTCACAATATCCTGAAACATTTCATGATTAATACGAAAACGTAGGTGATTTAATGCTAAAGAAACGTTCCCGCTATTACGTGCTTCTATCACACAGTTTTTTAAGTTTTGTTTTAACGGTTCTTCTAAATCAGGATACATATTGTCAAATATGGTGATTATGTCGTTAGAAACATAATTATAATTTGCAAGCAAATTTACAAATGCAATTATATTTCTTTCAACCTTTTTTCTATTAACAGCACTTAAAATAAATAATCCCAAAAACATAATTGCAACAACAGTTGTTATCAAAATTAATGTTATTACAAGATTATTTTTTTTAACAAACAATGATATAATCATTGTTATTGCACTTATTATAATAACAACAAAAAGATACAACTCCGTGTTCATAAATTTTATATACTTCTTTATATTGCTTTCTTCAATTAGTAAGTCAAATTTATACAGTATATTTGTTTTTTCCTGTTCGCCATCCCGCAACCGCAATTCTTGTTCTGCTGTGACTCGGTTCTGTGATATTTGCAGATTATCCTGCAATCTTCTGTTGGTTTCATTAATGGCACGCTGCATAACATTATGTTTTTTCATTTCAGCAAGTAAAAACGATGCTATTTTATAAAAAAGCATCAATATAACAGCAAGCATTAATGTACTAATGCCGTAATATAAGCCAATCATTTATTTCCCCTTTCTATTGTAAATATGCGAATACTTCAAAAATTCGTTTTGTTTATCCCAACCTTGTATTTCAATTATTTCCATCACTTCAAAATCCTGCATAAAAATACAAGCTTGTAAGCCTGTCAACATTTTAAGACACTGTTCAATTTCATATCCTGTTCCTTGCTTAACATAATCAGCAAGCTTTACCAATCCATCAACAGCATTTTGACCGTGAGAGGTCAACATTCCAAATGCCCCAGTGTACACAGCTTTTGCCAGTTCTGTCGCTTCATATTTATCTTTAATTTCCCCAATGCCAATCATTTCGACATCGAAAAGTAATGCGAATTTCGTTAATTTTTCAAGTGAATAATTAACTCCTTCCTCACCGTGAGGAATTACAATATGCTGAAAAATAATGTCCGGATGTGTTTTTGAAAACAATTCTGGATTCTCCTGCAAAATAATCCCTGCTTTATCATGAGGATATTCCTCTATTAATGCGTTATATAATATACTTTTTCCACTACCCCCTCGTCCAAAAATTGCTACTCCAGTTCCATTCTTCATAACATTTTTCAGATAGTTTGCTTCTTTTTCAGGAAGCATTTTAAGATTAATTAGGTCTTTTAAAAAATACTTTTCCTTTGGCATCTTTCGTATTTCCATTATGTATGTGTCGTTATCATTTATCAGCGGCGTAGAAATTGTAAATCTCAATCTAAATTTATCACTGCTATATTTATCAACGAATGTCACTTCAGCGTTGATGTCGTTTAAAGATATGTGATTCCGTAAAGCTATTGCCATGACGAATTTTTCATAATCTTTTTTTGAAGAAAATGTTATTTTACTTGTAATTTTTCCTCCGATTTTTTTTAGGCGAATGTGATTATACTTGTGACACTTAATATCGAATATATCACTGGCATCAATGTACTCTTGTAAAATATAAAAGCCCCACATATAATCAGCAAATCTTTTTTTTACCGGTTCTATAAGAGCTTTTTCAATCTCGCGTGTTTTAAGAACACTTTCGACATACTCTAATATTTCGTTCCTGGATTTTACGACTTCTTTTTTCGCTTTTCCAGTATTATCAAATAATTTTTGAAGCTGTGTCTGTCTTTGTACGTTTTCAATTAACATGTCTACAAGACTATTTATTTGTTCATTACTATTCTTGTCCACAACTTTGTCCATTCTTTTTATTTCTTCAGTTTCTACTTTCTTAGCTCTTTTAATATTAAGCATTAACAACTTCCTTTACTTTATTATAAATACATTACAGTTATAGAGTATAAATTATTTTTTATTTAAAAGCAAGGCTTTAATGTATTTTTTTCTGTATTTTATATTCCCGAACATATCTAAAATATGTATCCTTGCTTAATCCCAACTTACGCATTAACTCTAACGAACCTATTTCTTTATTTTCTACTTTCTGGTATTCTTCTGCAAAATCTTCTTTTTTCATAATTCTCGGTCTTCCATATTTTTCCCATTCCCCTCGCTTTTTCATTTCTTCTATACCTTCTTTTTGCCGCTTCTTTTTCCGGTTTAATTCAGTACGTGCCATTAAATCATAAAATGATATAAGCATTTCATTTATACACGCTAAAACCATTTTTGCCATTTCATCCGGTATCTCATTCAAATCAATTTGTGTTGTTGGAATATCTAAAAATATTACTCTTACCCCTTTCTTATTAAGATATTCCAACTCTGCTTTCGTTTCCGCAGCCCTTCCCAATCTGTCGTATTCAGGAATAATAAGTATATCTCCTTTTTGCAATACATCTTCCTTTAAAACAGTATATCGGATTCTTTCAAAATTTTTCCCGGTCTGCTTGTCCTCAAATATGCTTGACAATTCATATCCATGTTGTTTGCAAAATTCTTTTACGCTTGAAGCTCCCCTATCTAAATGCTGCTCTTTTGTTGAAACTCTATTATAGGCATATACTCTCATACTTAACTTATTGACCCTTCTTTCATTATATCTAGTATTAAAAAGTATATTTCATTTATACCTACTATTCAATACTTTATTTTCATACATTTTAATACCATTTTTTATAAAAAAAAGCAAGGTACTAAAATGTATACATTATAGTACCTTGCGCTGTGATATATATATCCGCCTAATGAATACATTTACTTGTTCTTAAATACGTAACGATGTACAACAGATGCACAGGCGGTAGCCTTATTTTTCTTTTAAATTTCATTCTTCTGCTCCCTGCTTAAAGTTTAGCATATACTGCATATACTACATATAACCATACACACGCAAATAAGTACAATGAGTATAGCTGCTATTAATTCCCTTAAATTCTTCATTGTAATTCCTTCTATAATGTAGTTTATCGCCACTCTAAGTCCATGCGCAAGAACTAAACCTACTAAAGCACATAAAAGTATATCACTCAAAACTTCATTTATCATTGTTCGTTGCTCCTTTAACTATGAAATAATACCGTCCCAGTTCTTTTGGCGGTTCAACTCAAATTCTTCTCCTTGATAAATGTTATATTCTTTAAAAATTAATTTTGTCAGATATTCATAATTTGATGTTTTGACAATGTCATTCCAATCCCCCAAAAGTAATGCAATTTTTGTTTGAAATACTTTAACTTTATCATGATTTTCATTTTCTATTGAAAATATACAGCAATCCAATTCAATTTCTAAAGCTCCTATAAGTACATATCTTTCTCCTGCAATAATTGCAATAATTAAAATTATAATCCGTACAATCCAAAAAATAAAATTTTTACGTCCAGAAACAATACATGTATATTGTTTTCCTTGATATGTTACAGGAGACAGTTCTAAATATAATAATTTATTTTTAACGTTCATTCTTTTTCTCCCATTTCTAAAGTTTTAAGATTTATTTTCCCTCGATTGCTTATTTTTCAAGTTGTTTTTTTTCATAAATTATCAGTTCTTTATCCGTATAACACTCCGGATAATTAAACTTTTTATCCGCAGCCTTTTGAAGTATATCATTGCGGTATCGTAATGCCCGTTCCATATTGTGTTTTTCGGACAATTCTTTCTTTGATTTTATTCTTTCGCTAATAATCAAATCTATTGCATCTGCGAGTTCACTAGCAAATTGCTCATCATTATCAATTTTATATTTTACAAATGTATGTGAAGAATTCACATCAATATTAAGCATAATACATCTCCTATTCTATCATTTATTCATACATAACTACTTTTCTAAAGTTTTCATAAGCAGGGGAATTGTTGGATTTAATCCTCCACCATACTTTTTATCAGACATCTCAGACATCTGTATGATTTCCTCTGATAAATTCAAATATTCTGTCAAGATTTGATGCCACTCACCTTCGATAATTACATTGTTATTTTCACATTTAATCATTATTTTTCTCCCAACTATTTTCTGTAAATTCCTCACGGTGAGGAATTTACCTTACCATCTATTTGTATTTGCTAATTTTTTCTTTGCTCCCACCTTTGTTTTTTTCTTTTTACTTGCCAATTCGCAAACAATTGCAGCATATCCTTTATCATTTTGAACAATATGAAATTCGCCTTTGTAAGGTACAGTTGCTTTGCTTACACAATTTGCAGTAATCGTTTCACCACGTACCAACTTTTGCATCTGCTTTAATGTAAGTTTTTTTCCAGTTCTTGTAACATATATTAAATCGTTATTTCTTATCGAAAATTTACACTCTTTGTTAGAACAGTAAGCACTTACAACATCAGTATTATCTTTTTTGTCTTTAAACTTTCCCACATAAACACTACTTCCACACCATTTACAATTTCCTAATGTTGGTTTTTCATAAGAGAAATCTACATTATCAATTTTTTGAGTTTTCATAGTATTAATTTTTTCATTAATAAACTTTGTAAATCTGTTCATAAAATCATTTTCATTTTCATCCCCGCTGGCAATAAGTGCAATTTCCCGTTCCCAATCCGCTGTGATTTTGGGGCTGTAGAGTTCTTTTGGCAAAACTTTTATTACACTCATGCCTTGTTTAGTTGGAATAAGGTATTTTGTTTTTCCCTTCTCTAAATTTTCAACATATCTTTTTTTAAACAAGCTTTGTATAATTGCAGCTCTTGTTGCCGGTGTTCCGATTCCTTTTTCTTTTAAAATATCACCGTTTTCAATCACATTTCCGGCATTTTCCATTGCGGTCAATAGTGAAGCTTCTGTATGATATTTGGGAGGTGTCGTTTTTTTTGTCATTACGCTTATTGACTTTATATGTACTTCTTGATTCAATGATATGTTAGTAAAAAACTGCTCTTCATTTTCACTACTATCCCTTTTATCCTCATTGTCTGTTCCGGTTTTATTCAATGAATTTTGTATGTATTTCCATCCCATATTTACTGGTATTTTTCCTGAAGCTGAGAATACAAAACCATTTTGAAATGTAACATTAATAACCGTTTCCTTATAATCATACCTTGCAGAAAAAGAAACTAACATTCTTGAAATAATCAAATGTAGTATATTTAATTCTTTATCACTTAACAGTGATAAATCATAATTCTGTATCCTTTCGGTACAAATAATTGCATGATGGTCTGTTACTTTACTGTCATCTACTATCTTTTTATCAATATTCAAATTTGTCTGCAATACCTGCATACATATAGTCTTATATTTTTCCAAAGAAGCAATCTGCTGTACTCGCTGTTTCATATATGGAATCAAATCAGATGTTATATACCTGCTGTCAGTTCTTGGATATGATGTTATTTTGTGTTTTTCATAAAGAGTTTGTGCAGCTGCCAAAACTTCATCTGCCGAATATCCATATATGATATTACCATCCCTCTCCAGCTCTGTAATATCATACAACTGCGGTCTGTCATTATATTTATTTTTTGTTTCGAGTAATGTTACTTTTCCTACCCCTAATTGCTGTATTTCACTTGCGGAATTATCCGCAAGTTTTTTTATAAGTAAACGATTAAAGCTGTCTTTACTATTTTGTGGAAAAAATGATGCTGTATCTTTTAACCAAAAAGCATTAAAATTTTCATTAAATTCTGCCTTTAATTGATAATAATTTTGAGGTTTAAATCTTGTAACCTCTAAATATCTTTGAACTACAAAAAAAAGCGTTGGGGATTGTACTCTGCCAACATCCACTTTTGCGTTATATATAATACTTGCACAACGCGACATTGACATTCCTAATATCCAGTCACATTTTTTTTTGCAAAATTCTCCTTTAATAATACCCATATAATCGTCAACATTTTTTAGATTGTGCATTGCCGCTTTAATTGCTTCCTGTGTCATTGATGTTGCCATAAAACGCTTTACCGGTTTTTTACACCCTGCTTTTACACGGATAAACCACTGTAGAATATGCCCTTCATTTCCGGCATCACCACAATCAATTATGTAATCACATTCGTTGCTGTTCATTAAATTTTTCATTATTTCAAATTGGTCTTTTGTTGCTGGCAACACAATCAGTTTGAATTTTTCAGGTATTAATGGAAGTTGTTCAATAGCAATTTTCATATTTTCTGGTTTTTCTTTGTCATACATATCTTCTTGTGCCATATAACCGTAGGCTTCCGGTTCTGCTAATCCGACTAAATGCCCTACCGCCCACGTAACGCGATAACCATTGCCTTCATAAAAACCATTACAACGCTTTGTCGCACCAACGGCTGTAGCAATTTCCTGTGCAACACTTGGTTTTTCTGTTGTACACAAAATATATCCCATTTTAATCTTCTCCCTTTAATTTTCCAATTCCTTTTTAGTATCCTGAATTATAAAAAAAAGTTGATTTCTTAAATCCATATTTTCAAAGATTTTGTAATAAGGTAATTTTATAGCATCAAAAATCTGAACCTTAACAACATCATTATTTACTGCATTATTTGTGTCGATTGCTGCGATTGGATACATATTTTTATCGCATATTACAAAATCCGCAAATCTGTATTTTATATAATCTTTAAATTCGATATTACAGTTGCTTTTTATATTTGTAATATTGGCTAATCGCACTTTTACACACAGATTAAATTCTTCCGTTTCGCAAAGTGTTTTTAAAACTTCATATATTTCAAATTCCGTTTTAGTTAAAAACTCTGTTTTCATAAATGGAGAATTTATATTTTCTTTTATACGCAAATCTGCTTGCCGTAATTTTTTTAAATCACTTTCTTCATCTTTTTTCATATTCTTAATTAGTGTTTCATAATCTGCGTTTACTTTTGTAAGTTTTTGCCGAAGTTCTTCCAATCTCTCTGTCAAATTTTCATTCTGCTCTTTTTTCTCAAATAAATATTTTTCAGTTTCTTGAAGTTTTGCTTGAAGTATTTCATAGTTTGTATTAGAATTTTTTTCTGCTTGAACAAGCTGCAACTCTAACTCCGGGATTTTTCTGTTTATGATTTCCATATGATTTTCTACGGCAATCCGGCTTGTTTTTTCCTTTTCTGCATTACAGTTAGCTGTTTTTAACGCTTTTAGCGTTTCATTTAGCTTTTTTTCATATTCATCTTTATTATTTTCCAATCTTTTTTTCAATTCTCCATTTTCAGCTACAAGAGTGTTAATCCGCCTTTTCTCTTCTGCCATTCGACTTTCATATTGTATGGCATTATATTCAATCGTTTCCCGTGATTCAGAAAGTTTTTTTTGCAAATCATTTAATTTGGTTTCATTTTCACTTCGCTCTTTTTTGTAATTTTTCTCTTTTGTTTGTGCCAATGACAGTTGCTGCACATTACTTTTATTTTCAAGCATTAATGTATGTAGTTTTTCTTCGGATGCAATTTTTTCAAGAGATATTTTCTTTTTCTCTTTCTGTAGCCTTTCTAATTCATTCTCATATTCTTTTTGTAATCTATCCAATTTCATCTGCAATTCATTGTTACGTGCAATAAGATTATTTATTTTTTTGTTATTTTCATATAAAAAGGCTTCACTATCTGTTTCCTCACCGTGAGTAATTTCAGAATTATTTTCCATTCCAGCATCCACTTCCATTAAATCTTTTTCAAGTTCATTTCCAGCGGAAATAATACTGTCGACTCTTTCAAAAATATCATCCTGTATCTCTTCGTCAAATTTTTTAACATCAATATCTTCTTGTTGCTCCTGTTTTTGTCGCAACTTTGCTTCTTCAATTTTTTCATATAAAAAATTCCAATTATTCATTTTTCTTCAATGCCTCATTAAAACAGTTTGCTATCTGCTCGTCATTAAATCCTTCGTACTGTAAAATCGCAACTATAGATTTTAGCAGTACCGGGAATATCTCTAAATACTCTTTTTTTAAAGAGCTTTCCTCTACAGTATTCTGTTCAAAATTCTCAATGATAATTTTCATTTGGTTTTTTGCATTTTCATAATTTTCATATAATTTTTGTAAAATCAAAATTTCTTTTTTATCATCACTGCTGTCTTCTTTTACCACTTCAATAAAATCTAAAACTTTTTCTAAATCATCATACGGCATCTTTTTTACTTTATTAACAATTTCTTCCTTTTTCATTTTCTTACTCCTAACATTTTACTTTATTTTTGATATTTCATTCTTTTTTTTATCATTTATCAAATTTTATTTTAGCAAAAAATGTATATTTTTGTCAAATTTTTCATTATGAATTTTATATTTATTAAACATTTTATTAACTTATTTAGCTTATAATTCAACACGCGATTAACTTAATGTTTTATAATTTATTGAATATTTTTCCTTTTTTTGTTATTCTTTTTAACAAGGAGGTACTAATGAAATGGATAAGAGATTAAATCAATGTGAAAGATTACGGCTTATTATGGAAGAAAACTCGTTAAAACAAAAGGATTTAGCTGAAGCAATGGGAATTTCAAACAGCTATACATCCCAGCTTTTAAATAAGCCTTATGTGCGCTTATCACCGCCAAAAGCAATTTTACTCGAAAAAAAATACGGATATAATGCAGATTGGATTTTGAATGGAAATGAACCTAAGATGATTTCGGAAGACCAGCTTACATCAAAAGAAATGCAACGGATAATTATTTCTCAGCTAAATACTCTTAATAATTCACAAATTGAATCTGTGTGGGCTTTTATTCAGCTTTTAAACAACAATAAAAATTAAAATGTTGGCTGTCATATCTTATCTGACAATGACAGCCAACACCCTTTCCTGAGTCCTACTTTTTGCTATATATTTCATTTATTATATTTTGTATAAGATTTTTGTCAAGATTTAGTTCACAGGCAAAATCTACATATGAATTAAATCCGGTAATAAGTTCTTTCATGAGCTTTTTTTGAAGAATTTCTTTTGCTCCCTCTTTTACAAAATATCCTTTTCCGTGAAAATTATTTAAAATGCCGTCCGCTGACATTTCATTTAATATTTTCTGGGACGTTGATGTGCCAATATTATACATTTCTACAAGTTCTCTTGTAGAAGGCACTTTTTCTCCGGTCCGATATTTTCCACATACGATATCTATCTCAATTTTACGCTGCACAATTTTACTGGTAGAGTTTTCGTTTTTGCATGTATTGCCCATTTTTATTTTTAGTTCCTTTCATTTTTCTCACCCGCTTCCGCTTCTTTAGCACCCGCTTCTGCTTCGATTTTTTCCTGAAGCGATAAGAAATCTTTATTTTGTAGTGCATATAGTATATCATCTATAGAGATATTTCCAAATTCATTAATTGAATTTGAAACTAGTTCACATTTATGCTGTTCTATAAGTTGTTCCTGTTCTGAAATCTGCTGTTCTAATTTTGACAATTTCTCCTTTAATGATAACATTTGTTTTTTTATTTCGCCAGCCCTATTTTTTTTCTTTTTAATATCTTCTTCAATTTCAAAAATTCTAGTCTTTGTCTTATCCGTACTATTTACTCTTTTTCCCATTCTTTTACACTCCTTTGTCTTGTCTATTCTTTTTCATTTTTATTTTTTATTGTAAGAACAATTCCAATTATAAGAACTGCTCCAATCACTATAAAATTAGCTATATTGTTCTTCATGGTTTTTAATAATCTTTTTTCTTTTGTATCTGTATCTGATTCTGCCTTTTGCTCTACCGTCTGTACTTCTGATTGTTCTGACTCTGAATGTTTTTTGATTGATTGTTTTGAATCTACTGCGTATAAATTAAGGAATTGTCCATTTTCATTGTAATAATTCCATTCATAAATCCACACAGTTTCAATTGCTTCAATTACTTTATCTCCTCCGTCAATTGTATTTAATATTTGTTTTTCTGATTCCAACCCTTCTTTTAATTCAATCGTATTGCTTACCGCATTTGTACCTGTAATTAGCGTTTTAGGTCTTATATATAACATGTAGTAATTAAATTTTTCATACACAGTCATTTTGTTCCACAAATCATCTGTATTTGTATCATCTGCCTGCAAAAAGTATTTTTTCATCATTGTATTGTTAAATAATGAAAGAAAAGATTTATAATCCTTATTATTTTCAATAAATGAAACTTTTTGGATATACTGTGTATATATCTGCTGCACGTCTGTGTCGACACTTAAATCCAAATCATCTGATACATTTTGATTTCCTATTTGTGTAAGTCCCTCATTTACGCTAAACTCAATGTGAACTGTATTTTTATCTACTGTATATTTTTCCTGCAATCCATGAATCTTATATTTAGATGTTTTAATTGCTGCGCTGGATGAGTAAGTTGTATTACTTATAACAGTAAGCGATGAGCGATAATTATTACCTGTGTTTAATATAACCTGATACTTATTTTCGGACAAATCGCTTTTTAATGTAACAACAATGTCTTCTTGGAATCCATTTGGTATATTAGCTACAATCTGCACTTCTGTATATGTTCCAATTTCATCTGCTTTTGCTGTAACCGGATATAATCCGGTTACGACAAAGGCAAAAAGCACTGCTATCATAATATACATAATCAATTTGTTGTTATTCTTTTTTGTATTCATAATGTAGTCCTTTCAGTTCTTTCTTTTATTGTGCCACTCTAGTAATTTTGCATGGTGTACCATACACATTACTAATCTTAATACCTCCTTGTGGATACGGTGCAGGATTACTTGCGTGTACTATTTTTCCATCACCAATGTACATCGCAACATGGGATACTCTTACTCCATCGTCTGCATAAAAAATTAAATCTCCCGGCTGAGCTTCTGCTAATGTAATTTCCACTCCAACCTGCGCTTGTTGTGCGGCTGTTCGTGGTAACGTAATTCCAAAATGGTTGTATACATATTGCACAAAGCCGGAACAATCTGCTCCAGTATTGGGGTCTGTTCCACCCCAGACATAAGGCTTTCCCACAAATCCGCAAGCATATTCTGTAACGTCTGTTAATGGTACATTTCCTATATCTATTATATTACCATTACCTTCTCCACCTAATTCTTCTCGCAAATTTGAAATATATTCTGTACACAACTCATAGTTTTCTTTAAGAGTTTCAAGTTTTTCCTGCTCCTCCTCCGTTAAAGATTCTTTCTGCTCTAAATCCTCAATTTGCAGTAAAAAATAATCTTCTAACAAATCATCAAATGAGCCGCAAGTAATAGTTAATTTCATTACACGGTGTCCTTGACAGATATAATATCCATTGCATCCCTTATGATTTGAAGAATTTTCACATGACTCTGTCATTTTTTCATCGCTACAATAATTTGTGGTATAACACCCTGCATCATCTTTATTATTCCACTCATTATGTATGTGTTCTTCTTTTCCACATATTAGATTACTTTCATTTAAAAAGCAATCATCGCTATGCGTATGTTCTTCTTTTCCACATGTTAATTCATCGTATTGTACAATTTTTAAGTGTCCATTAATCCAGTCAAGTTTTGTTTTTGTTGTATAACAGTCATCGTTATGCGTATGCTCTTCTTTATTGCATAAACTCACCTGCGAATTATTGTAACACTCGTCATTATGTTCATGTTCTTCTTTATCGCAGTTTAATTCGCCTTTATGACCTTCACAAATATAATAAGCATAATCGCATGAACAAAATTCATTATCATCATCATTATGATAATATATGTCCGAATGATTTGGACAGCTATCTACATCAGCGTGTATATTATTATCCGGTTCTCTTTCTCCTGCGAAACACCATTCTACCGGCAACTCCGATGTATTTATTTTTGTAAGCTTTCCCATTATACCATTATATACGTTACTCATTTCAGCTTGCGTAGCTTCTAAATCGTAATTTGACAATAAAATTGTATGAAAAAGCGGTTGTATGTACAATAGATATTGTGATTCAGAATATATACAAGCTAACACATTTTCGTCTGTAAGTTCAACTTCTGTATCTGTTAGTGCATTGTAAAATCTAACGATATCATAATCTCCTCCTCCGCTCTTTAAATTTTTATTTTTGGTAGTCTTTACTTTTTCAACTAACGATACTCTACTTTCTGCAATTTTTTGTTGAAGCCACTGCTGTTCATCTATTTCATCTCCAGTATCTTTATCTGTTGAAATCCAACCAAACAAAACTTGATAAGCAGATGCTCCTGAAATAACAATAGTATTAGCAAATGAAACTAATATTATAGCAACAATTATTATTGGTATTAAAGCTTTTGTTATAGTTCTGTAAATCACTTTCTGTAATGCACTAACAACACTCTTTCCAGCTTTGCTTATTTCAGCTTGCATTTTTGCTTTTCGCATCTGCATTGCAGAATTTAAGCCGTACTGTCTTGCATCTACTGCAAAGCGATTTATTTTTCTTCCCGCCCTATATGCAGCTTTACCAGTTTTAATTGTTCCATGCGCCACTTTTCTTGTGGTTTTTGCCGTTGTTTTTACAAAACTCTTAGCATATCCGGCACCTTTTATAATATCTCCTGTCATTCTTAAAGAGTCATCTTCTGAAAGAGATATAACATCTGCACTTTTTACTATAGTTTTTTTTATTGGCGGCATTAATTTTTTAGGGACTTTTACTGTGGCTGCAACTCCTTTTTTCATCCCTTTGCCTAATAATCCTGCTCCCTGCTTTCCTAAGGATTTAACAGTTTCTTTATCAAGTTTAATTTTTATTTGTCCTGTTGTGATTCCTCGTACAACAGATACCGTTTTTACTCCCGCATATTTTACAGATGAATATACATATTGTGTTTTTGCAACCGCATATCTTACCTTCCATATAACTGGCAAATTTGAAACATTATATTTTGCCAACGCCTTAAACTTTTGAAATGTTTCTTTATCCAGTTTTATAGTTCCTGTTTTAACCTGCCATGCCGCATAGTCTACTTTATTTAATATTTTTACACCCGTTTGAACAGATGATTCCGTTGTTTTTGCAACTGCACTTTCAATTTTCTGACCTGCTTTAATCGAAGCGTATATAACTTCGGCTGTAGTCAGTCCGGTAACTATTGCAGTACTCCCTGAATCATTCTGTCTGCTAACTGTATTTTTAAACCGGTTTTTCATAGCTGCGACATTACTGATTTCTGACCCGGTATAAAATATATTTTTGTTCTTTGCCCTCGATATAGGTACATTTGTTGGTATTAAGTCACTATCAATCTCTTTATCGTCATTTATTACATCGTGTACATTTGCATTTGATACGTCTATTTCATTATTTTTATTTTTTTCATATTCAGGTGTATTAGGTGTAATTTTAATTGCATTTCCACTTCTATGCTGTTTTGCTATTTCTAATAACTTTTTATTTATAACTTTTTTCCCATGTTCAGAATATTTCTTTTGATAAGATGTTTTTGAATGTAAATCCACTCCTGTCATAATTTTTGAATGTAAATATTCTTTTTTTTGTCTTCCCATTTTAATTTCCTCACGGTGAGTAAATTCCATATTTTTAATAAATTACCGCCGCAAAAGCGGCGGTAACTTAAATTATTATGAGTTAGCCTGCTTGCTTGTGTCTTGCCATCTGTTGCTTTCTCAGCTTTTCAACATATTCTTGTATCTCATCATCAGTCATATTCTTTTCATCAAATTTCGTCGATATAAGTGAGTACAGATAACTATCTTCTGGAAACCTGTCCATAAAAGGAATAATTACTTTTTCTGCAAATAGTAATCCGCTACCAGAATCCGAATTAAATATGTACTTCAACTGTGAATCTGAAATTTCCAACAAACTTGCCAGTTTTTCAAGATTTTCTTTTTTCTGATTAAGCATTAAAATGAAATCTGAATTATTTAACATTTTTCTGCCTTTTGCGCTTGCAAGAATGGTTGCTACATCCTGTGTTATACCAGTGATAACAAGTCCATACTTTCTTCCTCGCGAATATAACTGTTCCAAATATGTAGCAGATAAATCATTTCTTAACAATTCTTGTACTTCATCTACATAACAATATGTACGTATCATTTTGTTTGAGTTTTCCATAAGTTGATTCCAAATAAAATCCAGAATTATAAGCAATGCTACCTGTCTTAATTCTTTCCCCAAATCTCGAATATTAAACACAATAAATCTATTGTCTAAATTAACATTAGTTTTATAGCTGAATAAATCCATAGAACCTCTTGTAAAATATTCGCAAGATTCCGCTATCTCAATTCCGTCCAAATTCGCTGCTCCTGTTTCATACAGTTTTTCTTTATCCAATTCATTTTGTAATTCTTTTAAAGTTGGAACGTATGCAGAATCAAAGTTATTATTCAAGAATTTTTCATAAGTCCGTTTAATTGCCCTGTCAATAACAGATTTCTGCGATGATTTAATCTGATAGTTGTCTTTTTCGTCAGAAATCATATAACTCATTAATGACATCAAATAATCTGTTTTCTTTTTCAATGCCTTTGTCTTTTTCTTCTCTAATGAAATTGATTCAGGGTCTTCGTCTACTTCCAAACCATAATTAATATTCATATCTAACGGGTTGATGTGTAAATCACTTCCTGTTGAAAATGAAAGTACAACACCACCAAAGCAGCGACAAAATAATCCGTATTCATTTTCCGGGTCAATGCAGAACAGATTATTTTTATTATTTTGCAAAAGAACATTAATCATTTCTCTTTTTGTAGCAAAGCTTTTACCACTTCCCGATGAACCTAAAATAAATCCGGACGGTGTTTTCATCTGCGTTCTGTCACATAGTATCATGTTTAATGATTGTGCATTTAATCCGTAGTAAAAACCAAACTCTTGAAATAATTCCTGACATTCCAACGGCAGAAAAAGAGAAGTACTTTCTGTTGTTAGGGTTCTGTCAAGAGCAAGCTTGCTATCCTTTGGGATAATTCCCATTGGCATAATAACTCTAAACGCATCTTCCTGTTGAAAATTCAATTTTTGAATTTGACAGGTAAACTTGCGCGCTTTTGATATTAATTCATTTGTGAAATTATCCAAATTATCAAGTGAATCTGCCATAATCATAAATCCGATTGTAACAAAAAATACATTTTGATTTCTGTTTTTACAAAATTCAAACATGTCTTCTGCATCTTTATATTTCTGTTTTGTATCGTGATTTACAGCAAATTCTGGATTATATCCTGCATTTAATGCTCGTTTCTGGTCTTCCTGTATATTTTTTTCCATTGAATTAAGCTGCTGTTTAATTAATTTTAATGCTTTATCTTTGGAAATTGATTCTGTATGAATTGATGTTAATAGTGGAAATTCAACATCAATTATCTTTGAAAAGTTTTCCATAAGCAAGCTCGCCGGAAGATTATTTAAAAATACACATCTTGCATACGAATCACCACATTGAAAATAATTGTTTAATGAATCAAATGCAAAAAAATCTGGTGCTATGTAATCTTTCGCAGATAATCCCTGTGCTTGTAAAAAATCATAAAAATTAATTCCCTGTTCCTCAAATGATTTTAACAGAACCCCAAAATCTCCTTCTTTTCCCCAACGGAATTTATCATGTAAAATTTCCAATCTTTTTTCCGTAGAGCATCTTTTAGGATTAATATTTTTATCAATTTTCTGTAATGATGCTATAACTTCTTTTGAAATTCTGTTGAACTTTAATTCAGCTTCATATGGATTATCACTCTTGATTGAAAGAACAATATAAATATATTTTTTTACATTGTTTTTCATCGTCGTAGTCACCATCTGACGTTGCATAATCTTATTGTATTCCTGTCTGTGTACGTCATTTTTATCCCCAGTCATTTTGTAAAGAACTTTTTGTTCCATTTCATTTCTGGAAATAACTCTTTTGTCTATACAAATTTCAACATGAATATCTTCCGGAAAGTAATTCAGAAATTCTCCCCATTTTAGAAAGATTCTGTCCTGCTCATCGTCACTTGCATCCAGATAATTAATATCAGAAAGTTCAAAAGCGATGCTATATAAACCAGCTTCAACCTCAAGCATACCATTATCATATTCAGTAAGGTATGGAATTGAATCCTGCGATGTTTTTGGTAAATTACTTTTTGCCATTCGTCTTTTCTCTAATATAGAAACTTTCTTTTTAATTTTCTTCTTTCCCTGTTCAATATCCCTTTTTCTTTTTTTGTTCAGCATTTCCATATACAGTTTTAAATAAATACTTTCCTTTTTATTCAAAACATACTGTGGATTTTGTGCTTTTTTTTCGTTGATTTTATCAACTTTTTCTTTTAACTTTTCAAGTGTTGTCACTTTATTTTGATTCTTCTTTCTGACTTTATTTTGTGTTTCCTTTTCTTTAAATTTCCTCACGGTGAGTAAATTATCTTCTAACGTTTGTAAATCAATATCCACGTTGTATTTATCTGCTTGTTCTAACAGATAAGCTTTTTCAAGTCCAGCTTCTCTTCTATCTTTCTTCTTAATTAGCGATGAAGATTTTTTTGTGAAATTATAAAAATTTTCACTGTGAAATTTCCTTTTAACGGGTTTTCTAAATGAATCAATTACAACTCCAACAAATTTTTCAAACGGCATGTTATTAACTGGAAGCCATCCACATGCACCAAAAGGAATTGTGATTCCAATCATAATCCATCCAAGCAAATCATCGTTTATATGATTTGTTTTGCCTATATAAAAAGTTATTCCGTTAGCAACAAGCATCGCTGCACTAAAAACAAACTCTCTGAATGATAGCGGTCCCACAACTTTTTCTTTGTATTGCCGAATTTCATCAGGTATTTTAACCGGTATATCTGACATTTAAAATCCCTCCAACATTTTACTCGCCCAGCTCCCGCTTTTTACAATTGCCATAAGGCATATAACGGAACCTAAAACGAGATTATATAATACATTCCATATTGAATTATTGCTGTTGATTGCAGATATAATGCTTGTACAAATAACACTGTACGCTTTTACACTAAATGCCATAAAGCATCCCTGCAAACAAACCGCTGCAAAATTAGCAAAAAATTTTATAGTCACTCTGCTGTGTTCCATTGGTAAAAAAGCACATGGAATCGGTGAAAACGCTGTATATGCCATAATTTCAAACGTTCTTGCATATGCAACAACATTCATTATAATCGCACACATAATTATCACAACGAACATCAAAGCGCTTGTAATCATAAGCCCCAGGCACTTCATTGTTCCATAACCACTAATCTCATTTTTAATAATTATTCCTGCTGTTGCTCCAAGTGTTCCCTGCGCCCCACCAATTTGCGTAATCCAATCAGCAGCTGTCGAATATATCAAATCTAAAATTTCAAAAGACATATCCATTGCAGCTTTTCCAATTACAAGCTTAAAAAATACTACAAATAAGTTCTGCCAGTTCGTCACATCTTGTTTCATTTCATATCGTAGCAAATCGCATAAAAATACAATTGTTAATATTGTTGTTGCAACCGGCATGACTATCGTTTTTATATCTAATGTCAAAGTATACATACCACCTATAACAGTATCATCTTGAGAATAACAATTAAATGCGAGTATTGTTAAAACCTGCTGTACCATACTGTCATATGTATCAAGTATGTGTGTTATAAAATTAATACATATATCTTTCATGTTAGTCCTTTTTCATGTTTATATTATTATAAGAACGCTGTGTAACCTACTCCAGCTGCAAAGGCAATACATCCACCTATAATAAAATTGGTAGCCTGTGCTTTCGCATCAGGTCGGTCTTTAATATGTCCATATGCGTATTCAACTACACCTATAAAAATCAAAGCTGCACCACCTTTTGCAACCCATCCGGCAATAAATCCCATAACAGTGTTATACTTAGCATCTGCACCTGTAGCCGTAGCCTCATCTTCATCTGCGTAAGCTAATTGTAAATTTGTGATAGCAAAAAACACTGCTAAAGATAACTTTACATATAAATCTTTAAGTTTAGATTTAACTGTTTTTCTCATTTTTTTCATCTTTAATTTTTTCATTGTAAATTCTCCTTAATTTTAAATTTTAATATTCATCAACCCACGAAGCTACCCAACCGTCGTCATCGTCTTCATCTCCTTCCTCCTCATCTTCTTCATTCATTTCATCTATAATTAGGTCATCCTCTGGCTGTGATTTTAGTGTATTAATATCAAATTCTTGCAATTCATTAAGAAATTCTTCATTAACATCATTTTCTAGCGAATCAGCAGCGACATTAATTTCTTCAATTTCTTCTAAAACAGTATCGTTTAATAAATCAATTGTTTCTACACTTGATTGTGCTACAGATACACTTTCGCCTGTAATTACTACTTCATTGTTTATTTTTTTTATTGTATCAACAACCTGTACCAATGAAGTATCAACTGAAATCATTTTTAAAATTTCAGAATTGATTGAATTACCGCTTTCATTATCCGAATCCGAATATAAATTCATCATGAAATCAATATCATGTTTACTGTCTTCATCTACAGAAAAACTTGTTTCATCTTCTATATCATAGAAAATAAGATTGTGTTTCATAATAAACTCAACTTCTTTTTCATCTAAATTAAACGAAATAGGTTTTTCTTTTTCTTTTAAGATTTTACTTCCTATTTCCTCACGGTGAGGAAGTCTATTATCGTAATTTTCTGATACATATGTATATTTACTATTTGCTCTGCTCGTATACTGATAATTCGGATGTTTTGTATAATCGTATTTTTTTTCATAATACGGACTCATTCCCATTGGAAATAAGACACAATCATCATCTGGAAGTTTCTGTAATTCTGATTCATCCAGAAGCGCACGTCCAACTTTATCATAGGAAATTTGAGTGCTGTGTTGAGAACCCTTTGTGTAACTCACATTTCGCTTATCGTATGTTCCTTTACCTAACAAAAAAGCAAGATATTTCAATGTATCTTCACTTCTTAATCTTCCCAGCATCAGCATTGTAGAACAATTATCTAATATTGTTCCATAAGCTTTAGGATACAATTCTTTAATCTGTTCCAATGACTGTATACCTATTGTTATTCCTATACCAAAACTTCTTGCAAACGTTAATACATTTACAAACGCATTAATTTTTCCGGTATTGTAAAATTCATCTAATTCTAATTTTACCGGAACCGGCAATTTTTGATTATATTTTACAGTTGCGGTGTAATCCAACTGCTCAAAAAGCTGATTATAAAGCATGTTAGCAATAAAATTGTATCCGGTATTCATTGGAGGTAATATTACATACAAAGCTCTGTGACCATTAATTCCAGTTCCAATTTTATCCAACTCCATTTCATCTTTACTAAAAATTCGGCGAATTTCTTTTCTGTCGAATGGAGCTATTTTTTCTAACAACGTAGCTGTAACAGACTGCGCTGTTCTCCCTTTACATTTTGTTCTAAAATCTTCCCAACATCTTAATGCCGGATTTTCATTTACATCACCATATTTTTGAAGAATTAATGGGTCTTTTCCAAATACTTCAAAAAAATCATCTAATTTTGTAGGATTTTCATATCGGTCGTCATCATCTGATACTTCAAACCATCTGAATAGTTTTATTGCTGTTGGAATTGTCCTCTCTTCTTCCGGAAACCCTTCATACACAGCATAACAACACGCAGAAAATAATAATTCTGCCATATTATCCCAAAATGGTTCAGCAGCCTTATTCTCATCACTTTCCATTTTACTTTTGATAATAATATGTACTACATTTGCCATCTGCTCTTCAAATTTATCTTCTGTCACATACACAAATGGATTATAATACATCGATTTATTTAACTCTTTTAAATCCAGTACCCTAAGATTGTATTTTGTAATATTAGTCATGTAATATCCTGTCGCTTCAAGGATTTCCCCTTTCGGGTCAGTTATTACCAAATCTGCACTATATTTTGATAAAGAGCTTTGAAGAATATTTGGTATAAAATAAGATGTTGTTTTTTTACTACCACTTCCGCCTAACAAGATTGTATGGTCATTTAATTTGTAGGTAAATCTGCAAATTTTTATATTTTCAGTAAAAATAACATTTGAGCTTTCTGAATATTTCTCTTTTAATTCCATCAGCTTTTTCTTTTTTTTGTGTGGGAAAAAAATATATATTATTTTTACTTTTATTTTTTCTTTGAGTAATATACTTTCTGCCCTCAATTTTTTTATCTTCTTTAACTTTCCCCATTCTGCTGAACCATACATCACATCCTGTATCAAATTTTTCTGATTATCTTTTATAATCAAAAATAAAATCATACTAATTGCGGCAGCTCCTGCCAAAAATTTAAACGAGCTTTCAGTCCACTCAATTTTTGTATTATAGATTTCACCACTAAAATCCTGAAGAAAAGCCTTTACATTAAACTTTTCCTTATAAATAATCTCATCATTTTGTTCAAATGGTTTTAGCTCCGGTTCATTTTTTACTGCTTCATAGGAAACAGACATATGAAGCGCAATCCATGTAATTGCCAGTATCGCAAAAATCAAGATTATATAATCTATTATGCTTTTCTTTTTAGGTTTCATAACATAAGCCTTTTTCCTTTCATTTTTTATTAATTTCTTTCATTTTCCATAGTCATTGGTTTCACCATGTCAGTATCTCTATTATCCTTAACGTGTGTTTTTTGCTCTGTCCTACTTTGTATTTTCTGTTTATTTATCTCTTGCTCCCATTCAGACTGTGAACGAACCCCTTTTTTCTGTAATGTTTCTACCTCATTAACCTCACTATTTTCTACTTCTTTATATGCTTGTATTCCTTTTAATTTATACAAATCTTTTTCAAGTAAAGTTCGTTGTTCTTCAAGATTCAGAAAATTTTCTTTTATACTTCCTATTTTTTGCTCATTATGTTCAACTATCTGCATAGCTGCTAAATTTTGTAATTCAGACGTTTTCTCACAGTTAGTAATGATTTTAAATTGATTATATGCCACCTTTTGCTCTAATACCGGACTTTCTTTAACGACTTCATTTCCTGACCTATCAAATATCCTATTATCACTTATTACATAACCATTATCATTCAACTGCTGTTTTAAGTAGTTTATAAGTGGATTGTAATTTTTAAATTCAAATATTTCATTTCCTACTTGATATTCTTTAGACGAGTTGATAACTTCATTTTTATACATTTGAAAAGTCTGCGTCTGCTCTGAAAAACATTCTTGAAACCGTTCAAACATTCTTTTGTTTGGCAATACAAAAAGTGAATCAGAAAAATTACTTTTTTCATACATTTCCATTTTTATTTTTTGCCACTTGTCACCATTACTGGATGCTCCGTTACTATCATTAATACTTGCACAGACAAATTCTTTATCTGGCATCAAATTACACTCTTGTTTTAAACCATGGTTCATTACTGTATACACCGTTTTATGATATATACTTGTTCCTTCGTTTGTAACAAAATCCATATGTGTACTAGTGTTTGCTTCTATATATTTTTCAGGGTCCACTGCATCAACTATATACATCTTTCCTGTTTTGTTTGTTACGGCAAAAACAGCTCTATCAAAGTTAATACTGTTATCTTCAACTACATCCTCTTTCACCTGAACTTGAGGTTGTTCTTCTACAATCGATTCATTGTAATCGTTAATATTTTCTTCTACAATTTCTTTTTTATTTTCTTTTAAATTACTAATCTCAACCTGATTTTCTTTTATCTTTTCACGCATTTCCTGTCTATAACTTTCAAATTGTTCTCTGTCTGAAAAAACAATTGCTTTTCCGGAAAAACCACTAACTGTTGCGATTTCTTCTCTCATATTTTGCCAATGCTTATTTCCAGCTTCGGAAGTGTTATTACCCGAAAAATCAGTATTTCTTGTAAATCTCCCATGAGCAAACTCTTTACTTTTTTGTTCAACTCCATCATTGACAACAGTACAAGTTGTGCTTATATAATCAGTTCTTTCTTTATCATATGGTTTTTGAATTTTGGTCGATGTAATAATATATGTGTCCGGATTCTGACTATCTAAAATGTAAACTGGCTTTGTTATATCTTCTCTCTCAAATATCCCCTTAACAGCATCTTCAAGATTTGTTTCTTTACAATCATAATGATTACCTTTTTCTGTAACAATTTCATCATTTACAACAGAATCAATTTTTTTATTTACATCTTGTAATTCGATTTCTGCACACATTCTATTAGTAATATCTAAAAGCATTGGCAAATCCTTATCACGAATAACTATTATTTTTTCATGCTTACGATTTTCTAATTCAGCTATTCTTTCATGTAGATTATCTCTTAAATCTACATCTTCCTGTGTTAATCCTTCTGCTTTTGCTTTTATATCAATTTGTTTAAGTTTTTCTCTTGACTCTGTTAATTCGTCTAACACTTTTTTGTCTGTTACAAACGAATAAGATAACCCCATGATTTTTGCATAATGTTGAAAAATTTTTTGGTCTTCTAAAGACATTTTCGTTGCTGCCATGCGGATTTTTTCTCCACTATTAAGCAATTTTTTTAAATTAATATATCCCCTATTCTTGTCTACAATTTCTTTTTTACGTTTTTCGTACAACTCTTTCTGAGTTTGCGTGAGCTGCGTTTTTTTCGTTTCAACTTGCAATTTATGTAATTCTCTCTGCAATCTCCTTTCCCTGGTTTCTACTATGTATTTTAAAAAATCCTTAATAATATCTGTCATTAAACGCATTGCTTCAACCGCTGCATCATTACCAAACTCACTCATTGCAATCTCCTTTAATCATCTAAACTGTATTATAAATACAATTAAGTTTTAAGGAAATTATATTCTATTCTTTATCCAAAGTCAAATTGTTTTTAAATTGTATATATTTCCTCACCGTGAGGAACCTGTGTATACAATATACAGTATATATAATACAAAAAATCCCTTCTAATTCTTTACAGAATAGAAGGGATTTTTTCTTAGCAGTAATCATTATATCTTATATTATATGATGCCATTCATAATTTTTTTCTATTTTTGTCATAAGATTATCTATATCTATATCCTGCTGATTAATAATGTTACTTTTACTTTTCGATTGCAACTTTGATAATTCCTGACATAACTGAACACTATTTTCATTATCAATATAATTCACTGTATTTGGTAAAATAATATAATCTGAATTAGTAATTTCAAGGTCATTTTTTATCGTTACACAGCCACACATATTAATAGATTCATTATATGTAATCTTTTCATAAGTATTTGCATTTTTACACTTAACTTTAATTTCATCGTAATCCGGAAGTAAGACTTTATCATTAACATCTATTTTAAATATGCACACATAACTATCTTCCTCTACCTGACTTAATGAGTTAATATTACCATAATAATAAGCTGTATATATGTTAGTTGTAAGGTATACATATCCATCCGTTGTATTTGTTATTGTATCATTATAATCTATATAATTTCTTTTTATATGAGATTTAATTATTCCATCCTGCATAATTTTTCTTGCTTTTTTAATCGGTGTTCCATGATATAAAATCATAATTTATTATCTCTCCTTTTTCAAATTTTCTTTTTCTTTAATCCAATTTTTTAAAAGTTGAATTTCTGCACACATATCCGGTTCTTCCTCTGTCTTCCAGTCTGCTCTCATATTTTTTAATTCTTCTTCCCACCCAGCTATATCATTCTCAATCTGCTGTGCTGTTATATTTGTTTCTTCTGGATGCTCATTCAGGTACTTTTTTTCTTCCTTTGCCGTTTCGATATTGTTAAGTATATTTATATAATTTTCCGGCATATATCCCCATTTAAGAAGATGATTTAAGAGGGTAGGTTTTGAGAACGTTCCAAACCAACATCTATCAAACCACTGATTGGCATACATTATTTCATCACTTCCGTTAGAGTACGTTCCCCCCACCAAATCTCCGACAAAATTCTCAAGCAGCTCTTCGACAGTCAGCCCATACTTCCCACATTTTCTTACCAGCCTATCACAATCTGCATCCGACAATTTCACTGTGATTTTTCTCTTTTTTATTGTTTCAATTTCTTTCTTCTGCTTTTCTCCCATAACCGGCATATTCATAATATCCCAATCCTTTCTATATTCCAAGTTCATTAATAATAAATGTCTTTGCTATTTTATAGAAATATCTATCTCTGTTCTTTCTATCAAATTCCGGTGCCATTTCATTTGCCTTATCCAGTGTTTGCATAATACTTAATATCAAAAGTGCAGCATTTAATTTTGCATTTGCATCATTTGCCAAAAAAACAATATTTTCTCCTATTTGCGCATACACATCACCTTTTTTAAACTGTAATTTAATAACTGCATATTTCTCCTGTGATAAAAATGATAAATTAAAATCATCTACTGTTTTATACAATACAAGTTGTTGTTCTGTCATATTACTTGCACGCAACCAACTGTTTTTTAATTCTATAATTTCTCTTGTTTCCTGTTCGTACATAAATTTTCTCCTTATAAAACAAAAATTCTTCAACCCACCTATTCAAACCAATTATTGTTTTCACAACAATCTAGCATATTTAGCATATTGGGTTAAAACCGATTTTTTCATAGATTACTCTCTTTCCCCTACGTTTCTATTTTTTGCTTGCTTTTGCTCTTTCCTTTCTTCCTTATTTTTATTTTCATAATACATATCAATCTGCTCTTTATACTTTGCTTGTTCTTTTCTACTCTTGTCTATTCTATCCAATGTTAATACACAATTATCATATTCTTGAATCCTGTTATCAATTATTTGTGTTGCAACTTGCAACTGCTGGTATCTTTCAAAATATGATTTGTAATTTTCTTTTAAGCTTCCCATTTGAGAGCTATTTATATTATTGCTACTATCTATTATCATTTTCATGTTATTTAGCATCTGTTCAATGTTGTTCATTTGCTCTCCAATTTTGTGTCTTTTATCATATAAAACATTTACTGTATTATGGATTTGCTCAAAACTTTTAATATTTTTTTGTTCAACAAAATTTAATGTTTTAAGATTTGCATTTACCTGCTTTAAAATAACCTCACTTTTATTTATTCCATTTGTTATAGCATCATGATATTGGTGTTTGCAATGCAAAGTATCATTAATTATATACGAGTGTAATTCATTTAATTTCTTTGAATTATTCATTTTATTATACTTATTATCAAAAATAATAAATGCCTTTTCTAAATCATCATTTTCATAATTGTCAACAGTATTATTTTTTTCATTTTCAATATCATATTGCAATTGACGTTCTATTTTTTCTGTAAGACTTTCTCTCTCATATTCCGCTCCCAATGTATAATCTCTAATACCTTTCTCCCAAGTCATAAATTTAAAAGTTATATGTTTTCTCCACTCATCATTTTTTGTTTTAGCTTGTATTTCATAACCGGCATTTTCCATCTGTTGCAAAAATTCAGGATAAGATTTTACATATGGAACTATCTTATCTATATCATCTTTCAGCATTTTTTTATGATTATCTTTATATTCTACAAAATCACTATATGCTTTTGTATTTCTATAATCATTTTTTTTTGCAAACTCCCCTTTTGTAATATTACTTTTTCGTTCTGTTGGTTCAAAATATCCAATTGAACCATCGTCACTTGTATACCGTGCTAAATTCATTTTTTTAGTTTTATCTAAAACCTTCAAATTATATTTGTAACACAATTCATCAGAATTTTTTCTAATGTCATTTATTGTTTGCAAACAATCGTGAAATTTTTTTAAAGTAACAGCATTAGTAGCATTAAACTGAATATGATTATGTACTTTTCCAGTGTTAAGATGCGTACACACTATACATTGAAAACCTTTACTACCTAAATATTTTTCAGCAAATTCAATTCCAATCTGATGCGCTAATTCCGGATTCATTTCTATACCAAAATTTTGATAAATGTCATACTGAACTACATTATTGTTTCCATTCCGACTCATATCACGTACAGCTTGCCACTCATTATGAGCATTTATAACACTACAATTTATACCTGTTGAAATTGTTTTGAATGTTATACTGCCATCTTCATTGTAATTTATATAATCTTTTATTTTACTCAAATAATCCTGACTAAGTTTCACAACATTTCCGTTACTTTTATCACGCAATGTCAATTCATCATTTTCTTTTTTTACAATTTCTGCTTCTTTATCTCTTTTTGCATAATCTAATGCTTTTTGCGGTGTTTTTTTTATTTTTCTAATTTTAGTTACTGCCATTTTTTATCTATCCAATCATTCATAGCGCTTAATTACCAAAAACATTCCTTTTTCATCTTCATTTTTGCGTAATCCAACAACTTTATATTTTTTATTTTCACCTACATCAATACAACTAACTTTTCGTGAAAATATTTGTTGTTGTATCTCTTCGTCTGTATGAATATATAATCTTGAAAAAATTAGCTGTTTCAACTTTTCATGTTCTTCTTTTAAATATTCAATATCATCTTTATTATAATCTCCTCTCTCATTGACGATTTTAGCAATCTGATTAATATTCACACCAATTTTATTTATTTCACGACCAAGTCCTTGCATTTTAATAACACTAAGTGGTTGTATTATATTTATCTTCCCTTCGTAAATCAACTTACGAAAATAATCTGTTTTCGTTAAATTAGTTTCGTTAATCTTCTTTTCAATAAGCTCATATTCGTCAGGTGTTACTCTAAATTGTATCTTTTTGCTCTTTTCTCTTTTCTCACTTGCCATATATTGTTTTCTCCATTATTATTTTAAATTTCCTCACCGTGAGGAAATTATCTTCACTCTCATTTTTGGGGGTCTTAGGGGGCTTGCCCCAGCATAGCGACTAACAAGCGCCTTTGGATTCCCATTCAGTGGGAGTACAAAGGCAATGCTTGCTACTATTAATATAACATACTAAACATTAGTACTACAACTGCTTTTCTGTATTTTCACTCATTATTTTTGCCAAAGCAAAAATAAATTAATTTTTAGGGGAAAAATTTAAAAAGCGGCAAATACAACACACATTGTAATTGCCGCCCAGTATTTAATTTTGAATATTTGAGTAAGTATTTAACAAATCTACATTTAATGCTGCATAACGAATGAAATTCGAATAGCTCATTCCCAATTCTTCAGCATATTTTATTACTTCATTATAATCTGAAGCTGAAAAAAACCTAACATTCTTTCGTATAGTTCTTTTTTCAGCTTCGTTAGATTTTTCACGTTTAGTAATCTTATTAATCCCCAGCACAGAAACTTGTACATTTTTTTTTATAATTTCCTGCACACAAAGCAAAGTATATGTTCCATCACTCATATTTGTATGATACTTTTCATTAATTTCTCTAATTTTTTTACAGATAGTATCATATTCGGTTTTAGTATATCTAATTTGAAGCTTCAAATTCTGTTGATTACAATTCTCTAATTTTGCAATCATTTTTGAAAAAGTCATTATACTAACATTATATTTTTTTGCCATTTCTTCAATTATTTTTATATCTTCTTTATCAATTTTCATTATTCATATCTCCAATCACTTCATTTAATTTATTTTGAAATATACTACTTTTTTAATTTTTCTATTTCCTGTACCGTAAATCCCATTTTACACAGTTGTGCAATGTTCAATTCATCAATATTGCCAATTACGTTATTAAACATTCTTCTTAAATAATCATTTTTTTTATTCACATCACTAAATGCAAGCGATGTTTTTATAATATTTTTAAGTTCTCCCGGATATGGTATTTCTTCTGCTACATTCAATATTTTTCTAAAAAGTCGCGTATCCTTTGAAAAGCCTTTGAAATTTTTTATAAACGATGAAAAATAATATTCTGCAATTTTCATCAAATCTTCTTTTTTATAACAATCAAAATTAATAACTGCATCAAATCTTCTCACTAAAGCTTTATCAAAATTAGAAAATAAATTGGTTGTTGCAATAATAACAACTTCCTTATTCAAATCTGTCAATCTGTCAAATTCCTTTAAAATGATAGATGTTGCCCGACCCATTTCACGCACATCATTATCGTTAATACGGTCTAATGCTATAACATCAATTTCATCAAATAATATAATCACTTTATCCGGCTGTGGTAACATATTAATTTCACTAAAAAGTGCAGCAATATTCCTATTCGTCTGTCCCAGCTTGCTCTCAATCAAATTTTCAAAATCCACATAAAACAATGTCCTGTCTAGCAGCCGTGCGACCTGCTTAACCGCTTCTGTTTTTCCGCTACCCGGCAATCCTTCAAACAAAAATTTATTAATCCCAATATTATAGTTCACCGCATTAATGATACCTTTTATATCTTCTAATATTACAGATGGCAGGCATAAAGGCTGAACATTCTGTGTATCTATTGGTTTTAAAAATTCACTTTCAAAGTCATTCTTTTGAGGTATATATAGATTAGATTCGGCAATTAAGCTCATAATATATTCAGCTAACTGGTTATCTCCAATACTGTCAAAATACCTTGCAATATTAATCGCTTCATTTCTAAAACCATTTTCATTTCTTTCCACATGATATTTAATTAAATTTAAAACACTTTTCTTTTTCATAATATAAAATCCTATATCAATTTTTAATTTCCTAATAATTTCCTAATTTGCAATAAAATAGACTATAATAATATTATTGGAAGTAACATATTAAGTAATATAAATATTAATATGCCGACAATTGCAATAAGCTCTGTTTGTCTTTTTTTTATATTTGACAAAACTATAATCCCAATATCTAAAAATGCCATCAAAATATAGAAAAAAAACCCTATATAATTTTGTGTATGATAATATCCATCTAAAGACAACCAGCATATCGGTAAATATATCACACTCAAAATATTTATTACAATTTTTGTTGTACGATTAAGAAATATTATATTTTTTTCTTTTTCAATTTTCTTCTGTTTTTTCTCATTTTTCATTTTGGCAACATCATAACCGTGAAGTTCCCATCCGAGTTCTTTCCAATAATTGAACATAATAATATTCTCTCTTTCTTGACCTTTTGATTTGTGGACGCATAACCTAAAAAATAACTGTAATTTCAGAATTATCTTTTCGAGGGGTACTCTTCGAATCCCCTCAACCCACTTTCTATCATTTTCCCTCCAAAAGCAATCTGCGATTTCTCTTTTCTATCATTGATGACATACTCATAATTTTTATATCTTCCTCTGTTAATTCCAAATCATTAGAATCATCATATGGTGTATTATCCGGGAAAATTTTATTCGCCTGTATAAAGGCTCGTACAAATCTGTCCATTTCTTCATGCAAAGCATTTTTATAAAAATCAAATTCCAACTGTATTTCTATTTTTTCCGCCTTAGTGCAATAAATTCCCACCTTTTGCTTTGTCCCGCGCCTATGATATGTTTCAAAATCTAAATCATTTAAAACCTTATACATGCACTGCAGCAAAAGCTTTTTTTCATATTTGCCATTATAAGAAAACAATTCAAACTCTGCTTGCTCTCTTTCCAATTCATCAAGTGATACTATATCGTTTTCTTCAAGTAATTTCTTTAACTTTTGCTCTGCTGTACTTTTCTCACCTCCAACCCCACGTTCTGCCAGTGCCTTAATTTTTTTTATTTTTCTCAATACATTTTCATCCATATCTTTCACCTCAAAATGTCGTCAATTCCGTAATGTTTCTTTAAATTCCATGATTATATATTACCACAATAGACACCTATTGTCAACGATACCATTCTTCTAATTATTTTATTAATTTTGTTTTTTACAAAATTAATTATGTTTTCAGGTATAAGTGCCTATATTATTGGTTATATTATAAATAGAGCGTTTTAAGGAATTTTTAAGGATGATTTTTTGATATAACAGTGTGTCTAATGTAGAAAAGTAAAGTGGAGTAGAAAAGATAGAAAAATAAAGGTAAATATAGATGTCTTTTTTACAGCGTATTTAATTGCCACAAAGCCCATATTTAGCATGATTTCCGATTAATTTTAAAAATTTTTATTAACACAAAATTAAAATATTTTCCCAAAATTTTACACATAAAATTAAAATGAATCTGTTTTTTTTAACACAAAATTAAAATAGATTTAGTTATTTCGTAATATTTTATTACTAAATAACTATAAAAAAGAACGACAGACATTTAACATATCATCTGCCGTTCTTTTTTATAGTTATATATGATTTTGAAAGCACAACAACCAGCCGTTAAACGTAAACATTGTTTAACGGCTGGTTGTTGTGCTTTTTATGTTTTCTATTTTCTTTAATACACCAATATATCTGCGGTGTAATCTTTATTAACCAATTGTTTAATTACATTATGTAATATTTTTATATCAAAAATATTTCCAAGCTGTTCAAAGGCATTTTTAAATATCTTATATATATCTTTATTTTGCTGTTCGGCTTTCTGCCTGTACTGCTTAATTAACATTGCGGCATCTTCTACGTCAAACATATCCAAATTGCGTTTATTTCTTCTGCAAATGGTTTTTACATAATGTATATAGTTTTCGTGTAGTAGATAATTTTTTTGCTGTATTCTTTTTCCTTTCGAGCTGACAGATATAGATGCTATCTCTAAAATCTTCCTGGAAATCGAAATTATGTCGTAATTCTTATCATTCACATCTATTTGGGATGCAAAATTAATTATATTTTTTTTAACTAATTTTTTTAAATAGACTTTAGTCATACGAACTGTTATACCAATTTCTCTGGCGATAGTTCTATATGTATTTATTCTGTAAAACAGCTTACTTTTTATATTCTTTTTTTCGGTCGACATATTGCTGCTATATCCCTGCTTTTTAACGCGCATAAGCAGGTATAGGAATGTCCGGATTTCCCCTGCACTTAAAGCTGCATACATTCTTTCCGTAAAAAAAACTATATTAATGTCTACGTAATTAGCTTTGCTATAATCATATTCATTAAAATTATTATTCGCTATATTAACAACTATTTCAGCTTTAAAGTCATTATTTTTTTTATAATTAATAAATCCAAAATACTCTAATTCTTTTAACGCATTATAAAAAGTAGCATAAGAGCATCCTACTTTTTCAACTATTTCTTTGTAATAGACGTTTACATTACCGCTTTCATCGGAAAGTTGAATTAAATCCAACAAAATAATGTTTGTGAAACGCGAAAAATCGTATCTATAGATTTGTTTAATCAGGTGCGTTTGAATCCGTAACATATAAAAAAGTTCTCCTTTTTTTTATTTAAAAATAGAGAACCCAAAATATATATATATAATTCCTCACGGTGAGTAATTTTTGTTGTCATTCGCTAATTCGCTATTGACAATTCTTCGTTATTAACATATAATAGGATATGTTAATAAAATATTTTAAATATTTTGACAGGTTGCCGCCTGTAGTTAGTTCTCTTTACTCTTTACTTTATTTTTTAGGACTTGACTTTCAAAATATTTATAACTTACATTAAAATCCACACTTCTGTGTGGATTTTAATTTTGTAAGAAATAAAATAAAATGTAAAGTAAGTATATAAAAAACTTTAAAAAAGTTTTTAACATGTTAAATATTATAACAAAAAATGAACTATTCGTCAAATTCAAAATAATTTTTTTTGTATTCTTTTAAATCTCTCTGTAGTAGTTCTCTGTTAGATTTTGCCTGAATATAATTGCCCCAAATCTCTCTTATAACCTGATTTGCTTCATTTTCAGGTAATATTATATTTTTTTCATCTTGCATCTGCTTATTTAAGCGATACCATTTTTGTTCTTGTGTCCTTAGTCCACTCAATACAAAGTATTTTTTTTCAAAATAATCTATATAACATGCTATATCTTCCCAATTTTCCATATGCTTTATTTCATTCTCGTTGATTAATATTTGTATAACCTGAAATAAGTTTTTCAACTCATCAACGTCAACTTTTATTTCTTTTGATGATATTTTTATATCTTCAATGTCAATATCATTAATACCTTCCATGCGCTTACTCCTCTTTAGAATCCATTATATGCTCCATCACATTTTCTTTAAAAACATCTATTATATCGTTGAACTTTTGAATTGGTATATCTTTCAAAGTCAACTCGTTTTCTTTTTTTTCAATAAGCTCATATTCGTACAGCAAAATGTTCATTTCATCTTTTTCCTGCTCGTCTTTAGGCAGTAATGCTATATAATCAACATTTTCATGTTTAAATGTCATAACAACCACATATTCGGCTGTTTTTCCGTTTATTGGAATAGAAATCTCTATATTTTCATTTTCATTCATTATTATTTTCCTTTCCAAATTATAGGTCTTGCCATGTAATGCCATGTAATGGGTAATGGCAAGACTTATAATTTTCTTGTTATTCGGTTTTTTAATTTTAAATTTCTACATTAAACTGTTTTTCAAATTCTTCAAGTTTTTCTTTCAAGTCATATTCATCTGCGATTTCATGTGCTTCAGATTGCAGCACAGTCATTAATTCAAACATTTTATACAGAACATCCTCAGCCTGTCCATTGCTGATGAATTTATAGAAATTTGATAACTGTGTATCCAACTTAGCAAGATTCTTCTGAATATTTTCTCCAGCGATTAACATTTTTTCTTCTTCTGTTAATTTTTTCTTTTCTTTTCCATCTTCTTCTGTTTCCGCCTGCGCCTGCTTTGAAGCCAGCTCAATTGCTTTATAATCTTCTTCTGTCAATCTTTCTTCTTTGTAATCATCTTCCGGTGTTTTTAAATCGCTATAATCCTCTCTGTGTGAATAATCATAATTCACTTCATTATTTCTAGGAAATGGATTATCGTTTTCCCTTGCACCGCCCTCTCCATTATCTACAATATACTGACTGCTTATAGGCATTACAGGCGGGGTCATTGCATTATTCATTTCAATCTGAATAATTTCAAGGTAGCTTTTCTTCCCCTCTTTATAGCCTTTAATCAGCTTACTACATAAGTCTCTTGTGAGGTTTTGCTGATTGTCTAACGCTTCATTAAAGATTGTTAATACCTCTTCCTGTTCCGCTTCTGTAAGGGTAGCCATAGGAAGTACACTTGACATTCCAACCTTTTCTTCTCTAATCATATCCCATACAGGCAAGATGACTTTATTCATCTGATTGTATCTATCTGCCTGTTGTGTGGAAATTCCTAATCTCTTTGCAATTTCTTCTCTTACGCTTCCTTTAAAGTTAGCTTCTTTTAAATACTCTTCGTGCATTTTATATCTCTTGCAAAAAAGTAAAGGGTCTTTCGCACTATCTCTCTGTGAATTAGCAAGAAGTACATAGTTGCGAACTTCTTCATCTGATTTGAAATGTTTTACGATAACAGGAAATGTCTTAATTCCAACATTTCTTCCCGCCATTCTACGTCTATGTCCGCTTACGATTGTATATTTGCCCTCTTCCATTCCGTAATCTGTAGCTTCGATTGGGTCTGTAAAACCTAACTCTTTCATTGAATTTTCAAGGTCTGTAGTATCTGTAATATCCTCATTGTTTTTTGCATAATCAATAAGGTTTTCATCAGATACCATTTTAACTGTAATAACATTTGCTTTTTCATTGCTTGCCTGTGCAACCGCTTTTATTGTTTTAGCACTTCCCGCATTTCCAAAATTCTTTGCCATAATACTTTATCTCCTTTTTATCTGAAACTTTCAATCTTATTTTCCATTGCATTTACAAGATTTTCATAAGCCGTCTTGCTCTTTGAAATCATCTTGTAATAACTTATTGGTCTGCCAAACATTACCGCTTCTCTCACATCTGCCATGAGTGGAATTTGAACATCTATAAAAATATCTCCAAACTCTTCTAACTGCTCTTTTATATATCTGTCAACTGCACAGTTTTCCATATATCTTGAAAGATAAATTCCTAAGATATTAAGGCTTTCGTTTATCTCTCTTGCTCTCTGTACTGTGTCCATTAAATCTCCATAGCCACTTACTGAAAAAATGTCTGAACTAAATGGAACTATTACATAATCAACAATCTGCGAAAAACAAATTTCATTCAATGCTTTGTTGCTAGGTGGCATATCGACTAATACCCAGTCATAACCTTTTGTTTCAATAAAAGCGTTAATATTATCTTTTATATCAACATTTCTCAATTTCTTTTCTTCTTCCAGTCTTACATCAGACGGTAACACATCTACTCCATAATATTTAGGCTTTGCATTACCTCTGCTTCTAAACATTGACTGTCTCACGATTTCTTCAATCGTTGCTTTCCCTGTCATGTAATCAAACACTGTCTTTTCAACTTCCTGTTCACATTCCATAAGAAGTGTATCTGTAGTGTTTCTTTGCTTGTCTAAGTCAATGACAAGCACTTTCTGTCCTTTGTGTGCTAAAACACCCGCTACATGGAAAATACTTGTCGTTTTACCACAACCACCTTTTCCATTAATAAAGGCTACTTTATTTGCCATTCTAAAAACCTCTCTTTCTTTTTATATACTTCTCTTTACATTTATTATAATACCATATATAACACTTATTGTCAACTATTTTATTCTTTTAATTGTTAAAAAAAAGCAGGGATTACCCTGCTTTTAAATAATCTTTAGTCAGCAATATCTTCCATGTCTTCCTCTGTTATACTTACCCGCATTGGAATAAATTTCTGTAACTCGCACCACTCACTATCTTTTAATTTCTTAACTTTTTCCAACAGCATCTGGGCAGTATTTTTTGCTTCCTCCGCCGCACAAATTATATTGATACACAACTGCTCCTCAAATTTTTCTTTTGAAATATTTCTTCCAAACTGATTCAGAAAAATTTTTTCATCCTCATTATATTCCATTAAAATATTAATCATAATACTCTACCTCTTTTCCTGTTTTTTACTCTAAAAATATCTTCATTTTTATTATAGTTTTGTATGGTTTTTTCCCCGGTTTTTTGCGCTTCATATTGTCTGCTATTTCCGGAACTCGTTCAATTATTGCGGCTTTTTGTAGTTTTAAAAGTGCTGTGCTAACGAAATTTTTAGATACACCAAGTTCTTTTGCCATACTAAAAGCAGATAAAAAAATGGAATATTCTTTTGCTTCATTATCATAATATCCTCTTTGACCGCACAGCTTTATTAATAATACAAAAAATTCACATTCTGTCGTTGTCAAGTGTATTTGTAATTCTTTGGTTCGCTTTGTTAAAATTCGTAATATTTCTTCATCAGAAATGTCAGAAATGTTAATCATACGTCTTTTACTCCTTTTTAATTATAAATCACTATTAATATACCCACACAAAACCACTAATGTCAATAATGTATTATGTATTTGCTAATGTTAATTTCCTCACGGTGAGGAAATTAACATCATTTTATAAATTGTCCTACTCTTTCTTTTTTAATATTATATTTTTTAATAAGTTGTTCTTCTTTTTTTCGGTATACAAGTTCAATAGAAATGATATTGTTGTCAAGCAACTTTAGCTTTCTACTTTTCTTCTGTCCATTTCTGTTTTTTATTAATTTTTTAAACTGTTCTAACATTATTTTCTTCCTTTCCCTTTTCGCTGTTTTCCTGTTCCTGTTTATTGATTTCTTCATTTTGTTCATGTTCACAATTTACTTTTTGCTGCATGTACTCCTTAATGGTACTTTTCCATTCGTTCATTCCACGTTCCGGTTCCGGTTTTAATTCCTTTTCTTCCTTTTTTTCGATATTATAATTATCTTGCTGTGCATATCTCATAGGTATATATTCCCTGTCATTTAAAGAATCTTTAAATTTATTAATCATTTCAGATAAATCCTCATTTAATTCAGTTTCATTAAATTTAAAGCTTTCAAGATGAGATATTATATCTTTCTGCTGACCATCTCCAATATCTATCCTTGTTGCAAATGTATTTAATTTTCCGGTATTATCCGTAAAATAAATATTCATTCTGCATTTGTTATACGGAAAATATTTCCCTTGTTTTTGGGCTTCATTTTTTAATTTCTGTATATTATTTTCCCAATCATGCAGCGTTTCATTGGCAGTTTTAGGATGCAGGACTTGTCCTGTTTTAAAAATTTCTTCCTCTGTCCAATGCTCACAGCTATTAATTTCAATTGCTGTTCCATTTTTACTCATTACTGTTTTTAAATTTTCAAGCTGAGATAACGCTCCGGCAGCAAAATGAGTATTATCTGCACCTAAATATTTTGAATAATTCAGATTGATAAACTGACTATCTGCTATAAATTTTAACTCGTTTTCAGTCAAATTTTTCATGCTTGGAATTTCATTCTGCAAATCATGAAGTACTTTCAATGGCTCTGCTTTATATTGTATAATTTTATCTGTCTGTGCCTTTGCCAATTCTTTTATTTCAACCTGCATTTTTGCAATATGCAGTATATTTTTATCGTAATTCTCTAACATTGCTTCAATCTGACTTTTTAAATAAGTCATTTCTTTTATATCATGTGAAGCTTCAAATTTTGTCATCGAATCCTGTGCAGCTGTTAAAATATTTTCATTTTCATATGTTAGAAGCAGACAGTCTTTTACTGTTTCTTCTGCTTTTGTTCCAGTAAAAAATTGATTATCTGTTTTTAACATTTCTAAAGTATCCTGTCCATGTCTGTGTGCATTTATTATTTTTTCTTCAATATCAGACATGAATTTTTCTTTATCTTTGCTACTTATATCTTCTATATTTTTTGGTTCTAAAGTAAGCGTAAGCCCTCTTTCATCAAGTTCTTTTTCAATATCTGTCATTAATTTCTGTGACTCATTATAGATGTATTCAAGTGACTGCGAAAGTTCTTTTAATTCTCTTCCTTTCGACCAGTCAGCTATGTACTCAAATGATTTATGTTCCGTATTTATTCCAAAAGAACTTGCTGTCATATATGCAACTGCTTCCGCCTGCATTTCTTTTAAATTTCTTGTAATTACAATCTTCTGCTGTTCACGGTCATTTGATAATTGATATGAAGCATATACTATATCATCGTATCCTGTAAGTTCAAATTCTGGAAGTTCATTAAGCGCCGCCGCACATTCTTCATATGAATCATATACTTTTTGATTAAAAGGCATTAATTTTCCATCTACAGGATTAACTGTTACTATTCTGTAATAATCCTGTGTTTTTCCATAAGTCCCATCAGGATTTTGCATATTTATATCTTTTAATTCCTGATAAAAATTTGAATCTACATAATCATTTGTGCTTTCAACTGCCGCCATATGCAAAATTTTATTAATTTCTTCTGAACTTAACTTGTTCATCGTTTCCAATGTGTTTTTTAACTCATCTAAGTCATTATGCATACGAGAATGTGCTATCTCGTGCATTAAAACAGAAACCCTTTCAGTTGAATTTAATTTATTAGATATTACAATTTTACTTTCTGTTTTTGAATAATATCCTAGTGACCCAGCCGCCAAAATCTCATCTTCTTTTACATCTGATTCATATACAATGTTTCCTGCTCTTTCACTTACTGTTTTTAATACATTGTACAGAATTTCAGCTTTTTCAGGATTTTCATTTTCAATTCCCATGTGAAATTCATTTTTATTAAAAGCAGCTTTTCTTTCTTCTGTATTATAAATTTTATACTGCCCTTTGCTATTTTTTATTGGTTTTCCTGTATCATCTAATACTAATTCTTCTTTGTTATAACTTTTCACCCACAAAAAAGGTTCTTTATCTGTTGTATCCGCAACATCAAATACAGCTCGCACTGTATAATATGCGGGAATTTTGTTAATTACATTGTTTTGCAGAAAACGTTTAATTTCATCTTGCGTAACGTGCGCCTTTACAGTCCTACCATTTGTAGCAACATCATATAATCCGTTTCTGTATCTGTTAAATGTTAGACCTGTTTCTGCAAGTTTAAACTTTGCATATTCTAACGCTTCATTTTCTTTTAACTGTTTATTACAATTATTATCAATTGCCATAAACAGACTGCCTTTTCCTTTGTTTTCCTGAACAAATACAGGCGCAATAATTGAAATTCCTTTTGAGCCGGCTTTTACCTGCCGTCCAAACTCTTTCCATGCTTCAAATCCTCGTACATAAGAAGCATTTTCATTTTGCAAAAAAACAAGCATTGCATTTCTAAATGTATACTTATTGAAATATAAACACGACTGCTTCTCACACCAATGTGCAAAACTTTCACTGTCTAGTACAGATTTTATTCCGTCTTCAAGCTGCTTCATTGTTCTTTCTTTTGCTGTCATTTTTTCAATTTCGTTGTCCATTATTTTTTACCTACCTTTACTGTATTATAAATATAGTTAAATTTTATCAAAAAAGGCAATGTATTTCAATTTAATTTCAAAAGAAAAAGGATTACAGCTTGTTACTTTAACAGGCTGTAATCCTCTTTCTTTAAATTTTATCTGCGTCTTCAATTAGCTCACTGCAATCGGGGCAGCATAGACAACACTCTTCCTCATTAAAAGATAACTCAGCTATTGCAAATTGCGTTGACCATCTATGTCTGCAAACTGGACATTCATAAGTGTCTTTGTCGATTTTTATTTTATTTGCCATTTCAATCACCTTTATTTTCAAATATTAATATTGCCGTTTAAATCCAGTTGGGGGCTTTCGCCCCAACTGACTATTTTAATTGTCAACTATTTATGAATATGTATGAATATGTCTTGTTTGTTATCTTAAAGATTTTGCAAATACGGACATTCTTCTTCATTTTCAAGATAACATTTACAATAACCTTTATGTTCATTAATACTTTCAAATTTAGTGCTAATCATGCAATTTACTACATCTTTTTCAATTGAACAGAATAAACATTCATAAGATTTTTCAGGTAATTTATCTACTATTATTTTCATAACTTTACTCCTTTACATTTTATGTTAAATTTTAAACTGCCAGTACCCAAATTGTGCTTTCAAGATTCTGCGCTTTTTCAGGAGGGGCGCGTTGTAGTTTTTCGTAGGTACACTGTTTCATCTGCTTTATCTCCTTTCTATGTTTATGTGCTTTCTGAGTTCCTTGCTATCTATCGGGTTTGCGTGCATCTTAGGGAATATACAGAATCATAATTGCAAGGGTTTAAGCAGTGCGTCCCTTGCAATTATGATTCTGTATATTACGATGCACATTAGCAAACCGATAGCAAGGGGCTTGGAAAGCATATATAGAAAGGCGATAAAGCAGCGCTAAAGTGTACCGGAGAAAAAAGTCCCCCTTTGGGGGATTTAGGGGGGACTCCTATCATTCCTTGTTCGGAGCTGACTGTTTTAAGACTGCTCCGAAATCCCCCAGGGAGCCGGGCAGGGGGTGCGAAGCGGGTGGGAATGGTATCATAATCAAAAAAAAAGCTGTAAATACAGAAATATTTACAGCAAAAACATAATTAAAATGTAAAGAAGTATTAAGTTAAAAGCAGTGAAAACACTGCTTAATGTCATAATTAAAGAATTATAATTTCAACATATTTCCTCACGGTGAGTAAATTAGTAACTTACA